>OBJF01000008.1_pt1 | contig 261487 bp, 234 predicted proteins | sample 1519091 | NCBI WGS metagenome assembly OBJF01 (sample SAMEA2452124, study PRJEB22498) | human gut metagenome | biome: human feces; feature: human gut; material: feces | place: Australia | collected 2012
ATAGCCTTTAAGGCGTTAAAAGAAAAGCCACCGGCTAAGCCGGTGGATCTTTACTACAGAAAGTTTTTCTAATACTTTTCACATAAATTACAAGTATATTTCAATTATTTGTAAAATGAAAAACATATTGACTTTATATACTATAAGCGTACTAAAGAGATACAGAGCTTTAGATACATTGTTTTATCTCCTCAAATGAAACATTGAAAAACCCCTCATTTTTTCATTAAGTTGAAAACACCGAACATATGGTTCGGTGTTTTGCCTTTTGTAATGTGTTTTTTCTTTTCACACAAAACACATTTATAATTCAACCGTCACTAACAGTAAAAACAAAGTGGTGCTTTATACTATAACCAAGTTAGAAAAAATATAGAAATTAATTAACTTATTATATAGTAAAAATTGTAAAGGAGATTATTATGGCTTATTTAACAGAGAAGAATATCGAAACTATTGCATATAGTATTGTACAGCAGTATATAAATGTTTATAACATCAGCAGTAATGAAGTATTTAAGGTTAGCCCTGAGAATGTAGCAAATATGCTGGGTATTAAGATTGAGTATGTTGACTTTAACGATAAAGAGGTTCTGGGCAAAGTTGCTTTGTGTGATATGAAGGACAAGATAGGTGAAAGAGAAGTAACCCTTAATAACCAAACTGTTTATATGAATAAACAGTTGCTAAAGGGTAGTAGTGGTCAAAAAAACTTTGTAACAATGTGTGGGATTTCTTTCTTGATTCTTAACCGTATTAATAGTGACCTTTATGGTGAAAAGTACCGTAAAAAGCCTATTACTTTAAGGGATGCACCAAGCGATGATATTATTGGAGGTATCACTTCTACTTTAGCATTAGAAATATTGATGCCAAAAGAAAATATCAATTTAGTTTTTAACAAGGTTTATGGTGTTGATAAACTGAATATTATCAATCCTGTTGTGGATAAAAGTAACTTTATAAAGTTTAACGCAATGGCTGATATGTTTGGTGTAACTAAAGAGATTTTGGCTATCAGACTACAGAAGATGGGTAAGCTGACCGAATATCAGTTTTGTGGTTATGAAAACTTGTTGCAATTGCTTATGGCGTTGAAGAACTACCATTGTAAGGCTTAGGTTGTGAACAAAATATAGATTTACTATGAATAAATTTACTATTACAAGTCTTTAGTGAATTTGCTATAAAAATTTTTATCTTTTTTCAAAAAAACCATTGACATTTTATATTTATGTGGTATTATTTAATTAAAGAAGAAAAGAAATAGTAAACAAGATATAAACACTTTAGAGTGTTATTATATAAGCGTACAGTGTATTACAAGGGGGTATTACCGATGTACCATGGGATTATAGTTCTTGCCGTAGTTTTGGTTTTAATGACTTTACTTTTAGCTACATGTGTTGGGATTGTATTATATATGAATAGATCTAGCAAACCAACAATTAGCAAATCAGATAACGATAATGTTAAGAAGAAACAACCAATTCCCGACATTGAAAACCTTGATATGGTGGCTTTGTTCGGTAAAAAAGCCTAATTTTATCAAGTAAATTACAATTGAATATTTAAAAATTTGAACTTAATTGTTCAAAACATCTACACAAATAGAATTAAATTTAATTAATACGAAAAATTAATTAAGAATTTGTTTTAACTTTTATTATAATTCCATTGTCACATATGTGATAAATATAGGTGGCTTACTAAGATGTAATACTTACGGATAAAATTTTAATTTGGAAGGACATAAGGAACATACCCAACAAGGTATGTTCCTTTTTGTGTTCCTATATATTTTTACAAAAAGTATTTGACAAATATCTTTTTTAATGATATTATAATTGCAAATCAAACAGGGGAGCTACAAAAGTGGCTGAGAGTAAGGTGTGTGCCTTAGACCCTTAACCTGATTCGGATAATGCCGTCGTAGGGAGCTTTAAGATAGGATTTTTATGGCACTGTGCGTCTGCATAGTGCTTTTTTTATTTGAGGAGAAACAATAATGGAAAAGAGAAAAAAGACTATCTTAAGATTATGTGAAAGTGCTATTATGATTGCACTTGCTACAGTACTAAGTATGATTAAGTTTGCAAACCTACCTTTTGGTGGCAGTGTAACACTTTGTAGTATGTTGCCACTGGTGTTAATTGCCTACCGTTATAAGTGGAAGTGGGGAGTACTTACCGGTGTTGTTTATGGACTGGTACAAATGGTACTTGGAGCAAACAACCTTTCTTACGGTACATCAGCCTTAGCAGTTATACTGATTGTTTTGTTTGATTATCTTGTAGCTTTTGGTGTAATTGGTTTTGCCGGTGTGTTTAGAGATAAATTCAACAATCAACCACTTGAAATTGCTTTAGGTGCATTTCTTGCTTGTGCATTAAGATATATCTGTCACTTTATTTCAGGTTGGACAGTATGGAAAATGTGGGCACCTGAGGGACAACCGGCTTGGTTATATTCCGTAACATACAACGCAACATATATGGTACCTGAAACTATTGTAACAATTGTTGTTGGTGTATTAATTGCACTTGTACTTGACTTTAGGAAGGACACAGTTGGTGTATTAAAGAGAGCATAAGTATTTAACATATATCTACTATTACAGCAAAAAAGCCTAGGGAATAAAACCCTAGGCTTTTTGCTTTATATAATGTTGTGAATTAATCTGAATCAAGTTTAAGAACTGCCATAAATGCCTCTTGTGGAACTTCAACAGAACCAAGCTGACGCATTCTCTTCTTACCTTCTTTTTGCTTTTCAAGTAGTTTCTTTTTACGAGTAATGTCACCACCGTAACATTTAGCAAGAACATCTTTACGCATAGCTTTAACCGTTTCTCTGGCAATAATCTTACCACCGATACAAGCCTGAATTGGCACTTCAAATAACTGTCTTGGAATTTTTTCCTTTAGCTTTTCTGCCATTTTTCTTGCTCTGCCATATGCTTTATCTGCGTGAATAATAAACGAAAGTGCATCAATTACTTCACCGTTTAGCATAATGTCAAGTTTAACCAGCTGACTTTCTCTGTAATCCTTTAGTTCATAGTCAAAGGATGCATAACCTCTTGTTCTGCTTTTTAGTGTGTCAAAGAAATCATAAATAATTTCAGCAAGTGGCATTTCATAGTGAATATCAACTCTATCTGAGTCAATATAATCCATACCCACAAAGATACCTCGTCTATCCTGACAAAGCTCCATAATGTTACCTACATATTCTGATGGTGCATAAATATGAGCATCAGTCATAGGTTCTTCAGCCTTTGCAATAAGTGCAGGGTCAGGGTAATTAGTAGGGTTACTAATCATCTCAACAGTACCATCGGTTTTTGTAATTCTGTAACTAACTGATGGTGCAGTTGTAATAAGGTCAAGGTTGTATTCTCTTTCAAGTCTTTCTTGGATAATTTCCATATGAAGTAGTCCTAAGAAACCACATCTAAAACCAAAGCCTAAAGCAACAGAAGTTTCTGCATCAAATGTTAGTGATGCGTCATTTAGCTTTAGCTTTTCCAAAGCATCTCGTAAGTCACCGTACTTTGCACCATCTGCCGGATAAATACCACAGAAAACCATTGACTGAGCTGCTCTGTAACCCGGTAAAGGTTCTTCTGCCGGATTAGATACAAGAGTAACTGTATCACCAACTTGTGCATCCTGTAGACTTTTGATAGATGCTGCAATATAACCAACTTCACCGGCATAAAGACCATCTCTCTGCTCAAGAGAGGTTGCTCTCATATAGCCACATTCAACAACTTGGAATGTACTGCCAGTTGCCATTAGCTTAAATTCATCACCCGGGTGAATTTGACCGTCTTTAACTCTAACATAAATAATAACGCCCTTGTAGCTATCGTAGTAACTATCAAAGATTAATGCTCTTAGCGGGTCGTTGTAGTCACCTGTAGGGGCAGGTACATCGCTTACAATTCTTTCCATAACATCGTGAATGTTAAGTCCTGTCTTTGCTGATACACAAGGACAACCCTCTGCCGGAATACCGATAACATCTTCGATTTCTTTAATTACTCTGTCAGGGTCTGCACTTGGTAGGTCAATTTTATTAACAACCGGTACAATCTCAAGACCACCGTCAACTGCAAGATATGTGTTAGCAAGGGTTTGAGCCTCAATACCCTGACTGGCATCAACTACAAGCACAGCACCTTCACAAGCTGCAAGTGAACGAGATACTTCATAGTTAAAGTCAACATGACCCGGAGTGTCAATTAAGTTGAATTGATAAGTTTCACCATCATCTGCTTTGTACAGTAGTGTTACTGCGTGAGCCTTAATGGTGATACCTCTTTCTCTTTCAAGGTCCATATCGTCAAGAATTTGGTCTTCCATTTCTCTCTTTGCAACTGATTCTGTCTGTTCAAGAATACGGTCGGCAAGTGTGGATTTACCATGGTCGATATGAGCAATTATGCTGAAATTTCTAATTTTGTCTTGTGGAAATGACATATAATCACCTTTATATTAAAACTTTCTTTTTTATTTACTATCCATATTATTATAACATATAAAAAATTGCCCGACAAGATGTCAGGCAACTTCTTTAGATTTTATTTTAAATCTGTGTAAATGTAGTGAGAAATATCTTTCCTTGTGTCTTTCCAACTGTTCATTTGGATAATCCATGCACCTGCATCTGTAGTGCCATTTGTCCAACCTGAAGTTTCTTCCGGATAACACTTATCACTGGTTTTGTAGGTGAAGAACTTGTAACTGTACTTGATTAGCCAGTTTAAATCATTCTTGCTTAAATCAGTTAGGATGTATTTCTTTAGCTTGGTTGTAATAGCTTTGATTTCTTTAACGGAAGAATTCTTGTATGACTCAATAAGACCCATTAACATTCTTCTTTGACGAGATGTTCTTGTAAAGTCTGAACCTGAGAACTGCTCTGAACCTCTGTCACGACAGAACCAAAGTACCTGTTGACCGTTTAGCTTCTGTGAACCGTCCTTAACCTGTACTTCGCCATAAGTACCGGCCTGACCGTTCTTGTTTAACTGCCAGTTAATGTATCCACATTCATCTTGATCAAGCTGAACATCAACACCACCAAGGGCATCTACAATATCTTTAAACTTGCTAAAGCCTACTGAAATGTAGTTGTCAATCTTGATACCATAGTTCTTTTCAATAGTTTTTACTGCTAACTTTGGACCACCATAAGCAAATGCTGCATTTAGCTTATCTTTGTTGTATCCGTCAATATCAACATAAGTGTCACGCATAAATGAACTGAACTTAATTTCTTTGTTGTTGCTGTCAATAGATACAAGAATCATTGAGTCTGAACGGCTAATACCATTGTCAGGTGCATCAGTACCTAGCAGAATAATATTCTTAACTGCAGGGTTAGTGTAGCATTTAACACCATCAACTTTTACGGTAGTAGTTTTGCCTTTCTTAATGTCAAGACCTGTCGTATCGAACTTACCGTTGTGCCAACCGTTTTTACTGTCAAATGTGTAGTTTAAGTACAGTTTGCCTGACATATCGGAATTGCTGATTTTAAAAGTGAATTTATCTGTTTTCTTTGGTAGGTTTGTAGTATGAGAATCTAGTTTTGCATTTTTGTAAGTTTTGTTTACAACTTCCTTTGCATAATCCTCAGGAAAACCACCTACAGCAGTATATTCAATATTTTTTAAGTCATAGCTTATGGAATCAAGTTTATAAGACTCTTTAGAGTCCTTTTCTTTAGTGTATTTTAGGTCAACAGGAAAGCCCTTAACTTCATAAGTATCATTTGTCAAATCAGCCTTTGCAGTTAGAGAAAGTTCCTCATCACCTGAATTTGCTTTGTTTTTGTCATAGTCAATGCTTTCAACTTTAAAGTCGAAGTTAAAGCCACTAATCTTTTGACTTGCTAAACCTTTATCATTCTGTAAATCCTTTACCATTCTTGACTCACTAAGTGACATAGGATTTCTCAATACAAAATAAAGTGTTACTGCAATAGCTGCAACAACCACTACCCCTATTACAGAGAAAAGTATTATTTTAGATTTTTTACCCATATTATCAAATTACCCTCCTTGAATTTTAGCAAAATTCCATAATGGAATTATACCACTATACAATATATAATATCAATACTTGTTACAACATTGATATATAAATGTGCTTATTATTATATGTATGTAAAAAGTAATAAAAAAATCAGCCCCTAAGGGCTGATAGTTAATTTATTCTGTAATTGCTTTTACGATTTCTTCAAAGTGCATTGAATGACTTGCTTTTATAAGGATTGCATCATTGTCTTTCAGAATACTTGGTAATTCTTTAATCAAACTTTCGTTATTATCAAAGTGATAACCCTTAGTATTCTTTAACTGACTTTGCATTTCCTTTGCTAAGTCACCAACTGTAATCAGCACATCAATCTTACATTCTTCAGCTTTAGCACCAACTTCCTTGTGTAAAGCAATTTCGTCCTTGCCAAGTTCCTTCATATCACCAAGGATACATACTTTTCTAGGGTTGCTAAAGTTAGCAATTGTGTCAATAGATGCTTTAGTTGAAGTAGGATTAGCGTTGTAACAGTCATCAATTACTGTGTATTTGTCAGTTTTGATAACATTGTTTCTGCCACCGATTGTACTGTAGCTTTCGATACCTCTGACAATTTCTTCATCAGTCATTCCAAGGTATTTACCGATAGCAACTGAAGCCATTGCATTTGCTACCATATGGTTACCGATAGCAGGTACAGTAACAGGAATACTTTTGCCATCAAAATGCAAATTACACTTGATGCCATTTTCACTGTTGTTTTCTATAATTTCACCATAGTATTTGTTGGTGTCATTTAGGCCGTAGAAAGTAGGGACAATGCCTTTGTACTCTTTAACGGTACTTAACTTGTCATCATCGCCACACAAGAAGATTTTGCCGTCTTTCTGCATATTTTTAAACATTTCTGTTTTAGCCTTTAGTACACCATCTCTGTCACCTAAATTTTCTAGGTGGCAACAACCAATGTTAGTGATAACACAAATATTAGGTTTGACTATTTTAGAAAGTCTAGTCATTTCACCAAAATCGGAAATACCCATTTCAATAATAGCTACTTCTGTATCTTCTTCCATAGCAAATAGTGTAAGTGGTACGCCAAGTTCATTGTTAAAGTTACCTTGTGTTTTGTGTACCTTAAATTTTTCCTTTAATACTGATGCCAGCATTTCCTTAGTAGAAGTTTTACCAACACTACCTGTTACACCAATGAAAGGAATTGTGAAAAGACTTCTGTAGTATTCTGCAATATCCTTAACTGCTTGTAATGTGCTTTCAACTACAATCTGTGGAATATCACAATCTACTTTTTCTTCAACTAATGCACAAACTGCACCTTGACTGTATGTCATAGGTACAAACTTGTGACCATCAACCTTTTCACCTTGAATAGCAACAAACATAGAATTTTCTTTTGCTTGTCTTGAGTCAGTAACAATAGAAGTTACCTTAGTATTTAAATTTTCTTCTGCACCGATAAAGTTACCGTTACAGCTATACAGTATTTCTTTTATAGTTATAGCTTTCATATTACTTATACTTCTTTAATGATACTTCAATAATCTGTTCGCATAGGTCTTCGTAATTTGTACCGAGAACTAATGCTTCCTGTGGTAGTAGGCTTGTAGGTGTCATACCGGGTAGTGAGTTAGCCTCCAAACAGTATGTATTGTTATCCTTATCTAGTAGGAAGTCAATTCTTGCATAAGAGTCCAGGTTAAGTGCCTTGAATGCCTTTTCAGCTTCACTTTGCATTTTCTTTGTAACTTCTTCTGATAATTCGGCAGGACATACATCCTTAGTTTTACCTGCCTGATACTTGTTTACATAATCATAGAAACCACTTTCAGGGATAATTTCAATAATAGGAAGTGCTTTGCCTTCAATTAAACCGATAGAAAATTCTCTACCTTTAATATATTCTTCAACAACAACTTCATCTTCCCAAGCAAAAGCCTCATCCATTGCTTTGTCAAAGTCTTTCTTGTCTTCAACAATAGAAACACCAACAGAAGAACCACCGTTACAAGGCTTTACAACACAAGGGAAGTTGTTCCACTTATCAATTGTACCGTTTTTCTTGTCAGCAGGAGTGAAAATTTCACCCTCAGGAACAGAAACTCTGTTTTGCTTTAGAACACTTTTTGTAACACCCTTGTTCATTGCAATTGCACAACCAAGGTAGTTAGGACCTGTATATTTAATTCCAAGCATATCAAGTGTAGCTTGAATTTGACCATTCTCGCCAACACCACCATGTAAAGCTAAGAATGTAATATCTGCTTTTCTGCAAATATCAGCAACATTGTCACCTAGGAAACAGTCACTCTGATTCTTTCTTGATGCCTTAACAGCCTTTAAATCAGGTACAAGCTCATCAACAGTTATATCACCGGCAAATGAATAGTTGTTCTCAAATAGTTCATCAATATCACAAGGTGACTCTTCATAACCCATAAATACATCAAGAAGAACAACATTGTGACCTTTCTTTCTTAATGCGTTATATACTTGCTTACCGGAAACTATGGATACATTTCTTTCGCTACATAGTCCACCGGCTAATACTACAATTTTCATTTCTTACTCTCCTATATATCTTAGGCTAAATTTTAATACCGTTTTATTATAATACATTTAATATGAAAATTCAATTGACATATATACAAAGTAAAGTTTGATTTAAAGTTCTTATTTATACAATGTGGGAAATCCACAACTTACATTTATATTGTATAGAAGAATGAAAAAGCCAGCATTTATGGGGTTTATAATTAAACTGTTCAATTATATAAATGAATGTTAAATAATTGTTAGCTTTTTGTTTTCCAACATTTAATCTGCGCAAAACAAAAAATAAAAGGTAAAATGTTGAAAATCCAACTCGTTTAATGAAGGTGATATAGGGGTAATTTTATTAACAATTTATTCATTAAAGGGATTATATATAGTCATAATAGTATAAAAATTGTTAGGTATGTGGAGATTATTATATTTATATCGGCACAATGCACAAACGAAAGAACCTTTTGTTGTACAAGTCTACAAAAGTCTAAAAAAAAGAAAATAATGCTTGAAATCAACAAATAGTGGGTGTATTATATAGGTGTCAAATAAATAAAGCCCTTCGATAAAGGGCAAAAAATTAATTCATAAAGGAGATTTATTTATGCATGCTTTAAAAAGATTCGGAACAGCATTTGGTGGCTACAAGATGATGGAAAACTATCCGGAACCAGAATGTGGTCCAGACGACATTATCCTTGAGATCAAGGCAGCAGCAATTTGTGGTGCTGACATGAAACATTGGGGTGTTGACAACGGTTATGATGATACAAACTGTGAAGGTCAACAGCAGTCAGTTCGTGGTCATGAATTCGCAGGTGAAATCGTAAAGGTTGGCGAAAACGTAAAAGACTGGCACGTAGGTCAGAGAGTTGTATCAGACAACAGTGCTCATGTTTGTGGTGTTTGTCCGGCTTGTGAACAGGGTGACTTCCTATGTTGTGAACACAAGGTTAATCTTGGACTAGACAACAACACATGGGGCGGCGGTTTCTCAAAGTACTGTAAAGTACCCGGTGAAATCCTAGCAATTCACAAACACGCAATTTGGGAAATACCAGAAGGTGTTAAGTATGAAGAAGCAGCAGTTCTTGATCCTATCTGTAACGCTTACAAGGCAGTTGCTCAGCAGTCTCACCTAATTCCTGGTCAGGATGTTGTAGTATTCGGTACAGGTCCACTTGGTCTATTCTCAGTACAGATTGCAAAGCTAATGGGTGCTGTAAACATTGTTATGGTTGGTCTTGACGATGATGTAGAAGTTAGATTCCCTGTTGCTATGGAACTTGGTGCTACACATTGTGTTAACGGTTCTAAGGAAGATGTTGTTGCTAGATGTACAGAAATCTGTGGCAGAGATAACCTAGGTTTAGTTATTGAATGTTCAGGTGCTAATGTAGCTCTTAAGCAGGCACTTGAAATGACAAGACCAAACGCAGAAATCGTTAGAGTTGGTATGGGCTTCAAGCCACTTGAATTCTCAATCAACGATGTAACATCTTGGAACAAGAGCATTATCGGTCATATGGCTTATGACTCAACTTCTTGGAGAAACTGTATCAGACTTCTTCAGTCAGGTCAGATTAAGGTTCAGCCAATGATTACTCACAGAATTGGTCTTTCACAGTGGAAGGAAGGCTTCGATGCAATGGCAAAGAAGAAAGCTATTAAGGTTATCTTCCATTACGATTACAACGACTAATAGTTAATTTAAAAGGTATTTATATAGAGGGTATAAAAATGAGAAAACTTTTGATTGCTCCTTCAGTTGGATGCTGTGATTTATTTCATGTTGAAGAACAAATGAAGATAATCAATGAAAAATCAGATTTTCTTCATATGGATATTAAAGATGGCGTATATGTTCCAAGTTATGGTATTGGACCTGATTACTTAGATTATCTTAATAAACATGTTGATAACCTAAAGCCAATGGATGCTCACTTAATGATTAAACATCCTCAACAGTATCTTGAAACATTCGCTAAAGCAGGTGCTACTTACATTACACCTCACACAGATTGTATCGAAGGTGATGCTTTCGTAACAATCAACAAGATTAAAGAGTTAGGATGCAAAGCCGGTGTTGCTTTAAGTCCATCAGTTCCACTGGAAGCAATCGAGTTTTATCTTCCGTTACTTGATAAGGTAACAATAATGATTGTTGATCCCGGCATTTCAGGACAGAAGGTTGATCCTCAGATGTTTGTTAAGATTAAGAAGTTGGCTAAGATTAGAAAAGAAAGAAATCTAAACTTCTTAATTGAAGCAGACGGTTCAATGAACAAAGAGCTATATGCTCCACTTTATAAAGCAGGTGCTGATATGGTTATTCTTGGACCTCCTGCTCTATGGAACAAGGATGAAGATTTCTCAAAGGCTTGGGAAATTATGGAAAATGAAGTTGAAACGGAACTTCAGGGTGTCGAAAGGGACGCAATCTAAATGAGGAATTAAAAGTTACGGAAACTTTTAAAAAAATAAAAAGGAGAAAATAATGGGTAAAAAAACAAATGCAAACATTGGTGCGAGGTTAGACCGTTTACCTCAATCTAAATGGCATATCAAAATGTGGTTAGTTACAGCATTCGCACTTCTAGTATGCTGGTCAAACGGTATCGGTGGCGCAGTTCAAAATATTTTGAACGAAATAGGTTGGTTTGAAGGTAGTGCAGGACTACTTGCTATGTGGGGTACTTCTTACACTATTGGTCAGTTATTTGGTGCACTTATTGGTGGTCCAATTGGTGATAAGATCGGTAGAAAGAAAAGTATTCTTCTTTACGAAGTAATTCATATTATCGCTATGATCGGTGGTGCTTGTTCACCTAACATCTACGTACTATTCGTATTCAGAGTAATTCAGGGTATAGCTCTTGGTGCTCTTCTAGTTGTTCTATTTGCCGGCTTTACAGAATATGTTCCTGGTAAGAACCGTGGTACATGGTCAAGCCGTACATCATTCATCGGCAACTGGGCTCACCCAATCTGCAATGGTATTGCACTTCTAATCGTTTCAGCCGGCGTTAGCCAGGCTATGAACTGGAGAATCCAGTTTATGATTCCATCAATCCTATCAATCATCGCATCAATTATCATCTATGTTAAATTCCCAGAATCTCCAAGATGGCTAGAATCTCAGGGTAGAGTAGAAGAAGCAGATGCTATTATGACAAAGATCGAAAAGGAAATCGAAAAGTCAACAGGCAAGGCTCTTCCTCCGGTTCAGGAAGTAACAGAAAAGCCAGTTAAGAAGCTTCCTTATACAGCTCTATTCAAGGGCAAACTACTTAAGAGAACTATCGTTGGTTCACTTGTACTTATCGGTATGAACACAATCCAGTATACACTAATGAACTGGATGCCTACACTTCTATCAAGCTGGGGCTATGATACAAAAGACTCACAGTTTATGACAATGTTTGGTCTATTCGGTGCTCCATTCGGTATCTTCATCGCTTCTCTAATTATGGATAAGCTACCTCGTAAGGTTACCGGTGTTGCTCTACTAGTTCTAATGGCCGGTTTAGGTATTGCTACAGGTACTTTAGCTCCATCTCTAGGTGTTACAGGTATCATCGTTATGACATTCATCCTAAACACAGTTATTTATATGTATGTTTGCTACGCATCAGCAGTTTATGTTCCAGAAATGTGGCCAACATCAGCTAAGCTATCAGGTTCAGGTTTCTGTAATGCAATGGGTCGTGTAAGTAATGTTATCTTCCTATCACTTATCCCAACAATCGCTGGTACAGTAAGTAATGCTGACGGTACAGCATCATTCAACACACCTAGTAATGTATTTATCGTTATCGCAGTAATCGCAGCAGTAATCGCAGTTTCTATCATCTTCCTAGGTGTTGAAACAAGAGGCGAATCTGTTGAAGAAATCGGTAATGTTGACTAATTAAAATTTATTAAGAGAGAAAATATTAAAAAGCAGGTCTTGAGCAAAAGCTCAAGTTGAGTAAATCTTTATGAGTTCGGAGCCTAGGCAACTAGGCTCCGGTAAAGAAAAGGAGTAATAATTATGAAAAATTCTGAAGCAATTTTGGTAACTCCTAAGAAGTTTGAAATCCAGGAATGTCCTGTTCCGGAGCCAAAAGATAATGAAATATTAATGAAAGTTGAATATGTCGGAATGTGTGGTTCTGACATCCACGGTTTTGAGTTTGGTCCATTTATCCCACCTAAAGATCCTAACACAAAGATTGGTCTAGGTCATGAGGTTGCCGGTGAAGTTGTAAAGATCGGCTCAAAGGTTACAAAGTTTAAAGTTGGTGACAAGGTTCTTATTGAACCAGGTGTTCCTGACAACACATGTGAATACTGCCGTGAAGGTAGATATAACATTTGCCCAGGTGTAGATTTTATGGCAACACAGCCTAACTACAAGGGTGCATTAACACAGTATATGACTCAGCCTGAAGAATGGACATATCATATTCCTGAAGGTATGTCAACACTGGAAGGTGCTTTAGTAGAACCTGCAGCAGTTGGTATGCATGCAGCAATTCTTGGTGGTGCAATGCTTGGTAAGAGTATTGTTATTCTTGGTGGTGGTACAATCGGTTTGATGGTACTACAGGCATGTAAGAGTCTAGGTGCAACAGATATTACAGTTGTTGATGTTCTTAATAAGCGTCTTGAACTTGCTAAGAAGTTAGGTGCTTCAAGAGTTATCAACGGTAAAGAAGAAGACACTGTTGCTCTATTAAGATCAGAAGAATTATATGGTGACCATGGTGTTGACCTAGTATTTGAAGCAGCCGGTTCTGTATTTACAGCTCAACAGGCAGTTCAGATTGTTGCTCGTGGTGGTAAGATTATGATGGTTGGTACTCAGTCAAAGCCAGTACCAATTGACTTCCTAAAGATTAACAGAGAAGTTACAATTCAGACTTCTTTCCGTTATTGCAACAACTTCCCACAGACAATCGAAGCTATTGCAAGTGGTAAGTTCAACGTTAAGGATATGGTTACTCATATTTACGATTATAAAGATGTACAACAGGCATTTGAAGACGCTATTGACCCTGTTAAGAAGGCAGATATGGTTAAGGGCGTAGTTAAAGTAGCTGAGTAAAATTACAAAATAAAATAAGGAGAATTAATTATGTTATCAGATATCAGATATTGGGAAAGAAAAGCAACAGAAGGACATTACGCTATTCCTCACTTTAATGTTTGGAATGCTGAAATGCTAATGGGCGTTATTGACGCAGCAGAAGAACTAAGAGCTCCAATCATTATTTCATTCGGTACAGGTTTCACAGGCAATACTTCATTTGAAGATTTCTGTTATATGATGGATTCAATGGCTAAGAAAGCTACTGTTCCTGTTATTGAACATTGGGATCACGGTCGTAATATGACAATCCTACAGAATGCTGTTAACCACTGTATGAATTCAGTAATGCGTGACGCATCTGCTCTTCCATATGAAGAAAATGTTGCAGAAATCAAGAGATGTGTTGATTATTTCCACGCATACAACATTCCTGTTGAAGCTGAACTTGGTCACGTTGGTAACGAAACAGTTTATGAAGAAGCTCTTTCAGAATACCAGTACACAGACCCAACAAAGGCTAAGGAATTTGTTGAAAGAACTGGTTGTGACTCTCTAGCTGTTGCTATCGGTAATGTTCATGGTGTATATTCATCAGAACCAAAGCTAGCTTTTGATGTACTAGAAGCAGTTGCTAAAGAAGTTGACGTTCCACTAGTTCTACACGGTGCATCTGGTATCGGTGATGAAGATATTAAGAAGGCTATCTCCCTAGGCATTGCTAAGATCAACATTCATACAGAACTTTGTCAGGCAGCAATGGAAGCAGTTAATGCTCACAAGGATGAACCATTCCTAGCTATGCAGAGAGAAGTAAGAAAAGCTATCAAAGAAAGAGCTATGTACAAGATTAAGTTGTTCGGTGACGACGGAAGAGCTGATGAATAATGAGTGAAAAGAAGTTAGATGTAATATGTCTTGGTGCAGCAGTAGTTGATATTCCTCTAAGACCTGTATCAAGAGATATGTTTGATATTGAATCCTACCCTGTTGACAAAATTGCAATGACAGTTGGTGGGGATGCAATGAACGAAGCTACTATTATTAGCAGACTTGGCTTTAAGACAGGTATCATCGCTTGTATTGGCGATGATGCTGCAGGTCAATTCATTCTTCGTTCTTGCAAAAAAGACAACATTGATGTTGAAGGTATCAAGATTGATCCTAACATTGATACATCAATGAACATTGGACTTGTTACTGAAGATGGCGAAAGAACTTTCGTTACTAACAGAAACGGTAGTCTATGGAAAGAAAATATTGAGCATGTTGATTTTGAAAAAATGAAACAAGCTAAAATTCTTTCTCTTGCAAGTATTTTTAACTGTCCTTTACTAGACGGTAAAGCACTTGTTGAAATCTTCAAGGTTGCTAAAGCAGAGGGTATGACTATCACTGCTGATATGATTAAGCCAAGACTGGGCGAAACCCTTGATGATATTAAAGAAGCACTTAGTTATGTAGATTATTTCTTCCCTAACTTTGATGAAGCTTGTCTGATGACAGGTGAAACAGACGAAGCTAAGGTTGCAGATGTTCTTTATAACTGTGGTGTTAAGAATGTTGTTATGAAGATAGGCAAGAGAGGTTGTTACATTCGTAACGCTGACGGTGCTATGATTGTACCTGCTTGTAAGGGTGTTACAGCTATTGATACAATCGGTGCAGGTGACAACTTTGCATCAGGCTTTATTTCAGCAATTCTTCAGGGCAAAAATATTCGTGAATGTGGCGTATATGCTAACTGTACTGCTGCTATTTCAGTTCAACACACAGGTGCAACATCCGGTGTTCAGAACAAGGAAATGGTTGAAGAAATGTTAGCAAAATACCACAGAGATTATATTCTTTAAAATAGGCGTAGCCTTTAGGCGCTTAAAGGCTACATTAAAATAAATAGTTTTTAGAAAAAGGTGATTAAAATGAAGACTATGAAACTTGGTAAAACAGGTATGGACGTTTCAAGAATGGGTCTTGGTACATGGTCCATCGGTGGTGGCTCAGCTTGGGGTGGCGACCACGATTTACAGACAGTTGTTGATACAATTGTTGAAGCACCAAAGCTAGGTGTTAACCTAATTGATACAGCTCCGGGTTACAACTTTGGTAACAGTGAAAAAATTCTTGGTATGGCTCTTCAGAAAATGAACAGAGAAGATGTTAAGATCATCACTAAGTGTGGTGTTACTTGGGACCAAGAAATGAAGGGTGACCTTTTCAATAAGGTTAACGGCATTCAGCTATATAAAAACCTAAACAGTGACTCAATCAAGAGAGAAATTGAAGAATCTCTAAAGAGAATGGGTACTGATTATGTTGATGTATATATGACTCACTGGCAGTCAATCGAAGGTAGTGAATATTATGTTCCTATCCAGAAGACAATGGAAGTACTAAATGACCTTAAAGCTCAGGGTAAAATTAAGGCTATTGGTGCTGCTAATGTTGATATTAAGCAAATTCAGGAATATCTAAAGCATGGCGAACTAGACATTGTTCAGGCTAAGTATTCAATTCTAGACCGTGGCATTGAAGATGAAATCATCCCTTGCTGTCGTGAAAATGGTGTTACAATTCAGGCTTACTCACCACTAGAAATGGGTCTTCTTTCAGGTACAATGCCAAGAGATTATAAGCCGGTTGGTGCTCAGATTCCTAAGAAGTGGTTCCAGCCAGACAATATGCAGAAGGCTATGGATGTTATGGATCAGTGGAAGCCACTATGCGAAAAGTACAACTGTACAATCGCAAACCTAGCACTTGCTTGGATTCTTGCTCAGGGCGAATTCATTAACCTACTAAGTGGTTCAACAACAGTTGACCAGATTAAGGAAAATGTTAAATCAACTGAACTAGAAATGGATCCGGCAGATGTAGCTATGATGCGTGATATGGTTGAAGAAATTGATAAATAATTAATTGCTCATTTTGTGATTTTCCGAATCATCTTTTATACATTGCCACCTATTCTAAATTCCCATTCGGAGTGGGTGGCAATAATTTTCCTATGAATATTCAATATTTATGAATTTTCTCAATTTTCTTACAATTTATTATATAAAAAACACAAAAATCTCTTTACTTTATAATTTATATTTGGTATAATTATAACAACAAGGGGGAGACCTAATTATGGAGAAGAGAATTGATAAAATTAGACATAAAGTTGAAACAGAAGGCGAGGTATTCGTTACAGAGTTAAGCGAACTATATGATGTAACGGAAGAAACAATTCGCCGAGATCTTGAAAAGTTAAAAAATGAAGGTGTGGTTACAAGAACCTTTGGTGGTGCAGTTCTTAACACAGTTAACCACAAGGACCACATTCATTTTTTCAAGAGAAAATCTATTAATATAGAAGAAAAAAGAAAGATTGCTTCAATGGCTGTAAAGGCTATGCCTGAAATGCGTACACTAATGGCAGATAACAGTACAACAGTTATGGAAGCTATGAAGCTTTTGAAGAATAAGAATAATATTACTACAATTACTTTTTCAGCACAGATATTCCAAGAACTTGATGGTGCTGAAATGAGAGTTATTTCTACCGGTGGTAGATATGACGAAGATACTCTTTCATTCCAGGGTAACTTGGCTATTGACAGTATCTCAAAATATAATGTTGATGTTGCCTTTTTGAGTTGTAAGGGACTTAGCTTTGAGGGTGGTTTAATGGACTCTACAGAGGGTGAAGCTTTCCTAAAATCTGAAATGGCAAAAAGAGCTAACACAGTGGTGTTACTTGCAGATCATACAAAATTTGACCAAACAGCTTTCGTGAACTTTTTAAGTATTGATAAGCTGGATTATCTGATTACGGATGAAAAACCTGATGATAAATGGGTTGATTATTGTAATGAAAATGATATAAAGTTGATTTACTAGGAACTTTATATTGCAGGCCGCTTGTTTTACAGGTGGCCGTTTTTATTTTTGGATATTATTGAAAAGCACTGATTAAGGGGGCAAAGGTTTTTGTGCTTTTTAATTAATATAACGGATTATAATATTTAGATGATAAAGGAGAGATGGGTATGAAAGCTCAGAAGCAAAAGATGTCTATCATTAAGAAGATGTTGATTGCTGTTGTTGCCGGTTTTGCAGTTGGTATTCTTTGTCTATTTATTAAAGGACAAATTAGTTCCGATGTTTGGGATGTTGTAGATGCAATTTTCTTCCAAGATATTACAGCAACAAAAAGTATTAAAGGTATTGGTATTTTCTATATTATAGGACAGTTGTTTATGCACGGTTTGCAGATGATGATTGTTCCTTTGGTTTTATGTTCACTTAGCTTGGCACTATGTAGCTTAGCTGATCCAAAGAAACTTGGTAAAATCGCAGGTAAAACATTTATCTGCTACATATGTTTCTATGTTGTAGCAGCAGCTCTTGCAGGTGCAGCAGCTTACTTTGTTAAGTCAATGGGTTGGTTCGATGTTAACCTACCGGCTAAGGAAGCTCAGGAACTTGTAACAATGGAAGGTTATAATCCACTTGTTACAGTTGTTAATGCAGTTCCTTCTAACATTGTTAGTTCACTTTCAAGCAATAGTACAATTCTTTCAGTAGTTGTTGTTGCTATTGTGCTTGGTCTATGTATGACAGCACTTGGCGAAAAGGCTCAGCCACTTAAGAGAGTTATTGAAGTTCTAAACGACATTGTACAGATGGCACTTAACTTCATTATCAACAAGGTTGCTCCAATTGCTATTTTCTGTATGATCGCTAGAGCATTTGCAGTTTACGGTACAGAATATATCTCACCAACACTTGTTTGGATTGCAACAACTATCATTGTTAGCTTACTACTTGTTGTTACAATTTATCCTATCGGTGTATTTATTACAACAGGTTTAAATCCAATTACATTCCTAAAGAAAACTGCTAAGATTGGTATGTTTGCAGCAGCAACAAACTCATCAGCAGCTACACTTCCACTTAACACAAAGACATGTACAGAAGAACTTGGTTGTTCAAAAGAAATCAGTAGTTTCGTTCTACCAACAGGTATGACAATTAATATGAATGGTACAACTGCTATGCATATGATTGCTATTACATTTATCGGTACTGCAGCAGGTATTGATGTTACTCCTGCTACTTTAGCACTAACTGCTTTCCTATCAATTTGTACTGCTATCGGTACTCCTGCAGTTCCTGTTGCCGGTACAACAATGGTTTATGTTGTTATGATGGGCTTAAATTTCAACACAGAACTTTGCTTAATCGGTTATTCTCTGGTTTTGGCAATGAACTACCTACCTGGTATGGCTGTTATTACACTAAATGTTGTTGGTGACGCAGCTACAAATGTTATTGTTAATGCTAAAGAAAAACGCTTAAATAAAGAAGTATATGACAAAAAATAGTCTTTCTATACCCCCTTTAGAAAGGAAACTCACCTATCGGGAAACCGGTAGGTGTTTTTCTTTTGTTTTAATCACTTCGTTATATTGCACAAATACTAACCTTATTATATGTATATATTATACAAAAGGAGATTTTGTGGAAAATCAAAATAAAAAGCAAGAAAATGTAATAAAAATCCTAAAAATTTAACTTTAAATTTGATTGATTTAAACATTGACAATTTTTCTCAATAGGAATATTATATTTACGAAATAAATTTGAGGTGGTATTTTAAAGGAATTTTGTGGCAGAAATTTTCTTCTTATTTTCTATTTATAATGTAGAAATGTTGATGTATTTATTAGTATTTTTGAAGAAGGGTAGTTAATGTTTAGTAACAAGTTCATTTGCAGATTAATAGTCCCACTAATTTTTGAACAACTTTTGGCAGTTAGTGTTGGTATGGTTGATACATTTATGGTATCAATAGTTGGTCAGGTAGCAGTATCAGGCGTTGCTTTGGTTGATAATATAAATAGATTAATCATTCAGATAATGGCTGCTTTTGCTACCGGTGGTGTTGTTATTGCCAGTCAGTACTTTGGTTGTGATGATAGAGTTAGAGCAAGACACACCTGTGCTCAGCTGGAAACTATTATGATGATTTTCTCAGTTGTAGCTACACTTATTTTCTGTGTGTTTACAAGTCCGATTTTGTCATTGATTTTTGGTTCTATTGAAAAGGATGTTATGGACTGTGCTACAACATATCTATTCATCACTGCTCTTTCATATCCATTCCTTGGTATGTATAATGCCGGTGCTGCTATTTTCAGAAGTGTGGGTAACAGTAAAATCAGTATGAACATCAGCTTACTGATGAATGCAATCAACATTGTGCTGAATGCTGTATTTGTTTTTGCTGCAGGTATTGGTGTTGCCGGTGTTGCACTTGCTACTTTGATTAGCAGAGTTGTTGCCGGTGTTGTAATGACGATTTTTGCATTATCTAAGAAAAACCCTATGGCAGTACATAACCTTAAGAAATATATTCCTAAGAAAGCATTTGTTGTTAGAATTCTTAAAATCGGTATTCCTAGTGGTATCGAAAACGGTATGTTCCAAATCGGTAAAATTGTTGTTGTAAGTATGGTTGCTACTCTTGGTACGGATGCAATCGCAGCCAACTCAATTGCTTTTCAGGTTATTGACTTCCCAAACATTCCCGGTACTGCAATAGGTCTTTCAATGGTAACTATCATTGGTCAATGCTTAGGTGCAGGTAGTGCTGAGGATGCTAAGGTTTACACCAAAAAGCTAATGAAACTAACTTACCTTAGTGACTGGGTATGTAAGCTACTATTACTTGTAACTGCTCCGTATATAGTAAGTCTATTCTCACTTTCACCATCAGCAACAGAGACTGCAGTATTCGTTTTGAGATGTTTCAGTATTGCATCATTACCTGTATGGCCACTAAGTTTTGCACTTCCAAACTCATTACGAGCAGCCGGTGATGTTAACTACTCACTTGGTGTTAGTATGATTTCAATGTGGGTATTCAGAATTATTTGTAGCTATGTAATGGTTATGGTACTTGGTTGGGGTGTCCTAGGTGTATGGCTAGGAATGTTCATTGACTGGTATGCAAGAGGTGTTGCTTACTTAGCAAGATACTTGTCCGGTAAGTGGAAAAAGCATAGAGTAATCTAAAAACTACATAAAAAATAAACTGCTATGGAACTTAATCTCCATAGCAGTTTTTGTATATATAAGTTGTATAAATAGAAAGGACTCAACTTATTGTTGAGTCCTTAATTTGTTTATGTTAGATTGTAATAATACCAAGTTGACTTAGAATACCTGTAACAAAGATAAATAGTAAGCAGATTGGAGCAATGTACTTAATCATAACATTGAAAAGTTTCTTTCTGCCAAACTTTTCGCCATTCTTAGTGACTTCATCTGTAAGAGCCTTTGGCTTAATAACCCAACCAACAAGAATACAAGTACAGAATGCAACGATAGGCATTAGAATACTGTTACTAATGTAGTCGAAGAATGTTAAGAAGTCCATACCAAGAATCTTAATATTAGCCCATAAACCATTACCAAGTGATGATGGAATACCAAGTAGTAGGCAAATACCGATAACGATTAAGCAACAAGGAATTCTCTTTAGGTGGAACTTGTCCATTAGAGAAGAAACAATAGCTTCCATAACAGAGATGGAACTTGTAATTGCTGCGAAGAATACAAGTACAAAGAATAGTAAAGCTATAATGTTACCACCCGGCATTTGCTGGAATACCTTAGGTAATGTTATAAACATTAGACCTGCGCCCTGAGAAGAAAGACCTTCTTCACCACTAAAGATGTAAACTGCAGGAATAATCGTTAAACCTGCTAATAAAGCAACAAGTGTATCGAAAAATTCAATACGGTTTACTGACTTAGTAAGGTTAACATCATCTCTTGTATATGAACCGTAAGTAACCATAATACCCATTGCAATACTCATTGAGTAGAATAGCTGACTCATAGCACCTGCTACTGTCAAAATAGAGAATTTGCTAAAGTCAGGAATTAAGTAATACTTAACACCCTCCATTGCATTTGGAAGTGTCAGTGCGTAAATTGCAATACCAATAGTAAGTACAACAAGTAGTGGCATTAAGAATTTACTTAACTTTTCGATACCTTTCTTTACACCAAGCATAATAACAACAATGCTGATTAGCATAAAGATTAAGAAGAATACTAGTGGAGCTACAGGATGACCGATAAAGTCACTAAAGTAACCATCTTTTGCTACTGGAGCAACAAGTCCCTGAGCATAAACTGTTACATATTTTGTAACCCAACCACCAATAACACAATAGTAAGGAATAATGATGATTGGTACAAGGGTTGCAATGTACCCTAAGAAAGAAAACTTTTTGTTTAGTTTTTTGTAGGCAAGTACAGGACTTAGCTTTGTCTTTCTACCAATAGCAATTTCAGCAGTTAATAGAGCAAAACCAAATGTTACTGCTAAGATTAGATAAACTAGTAGAAAGATACCACCACCGTATTGAGCAGCAAGGTATGGGAAACGCCATAGGTTACCTAAACCAACTGCACTACCGGCTGCCGCAAAGACAAATCCTAGACCACCGGAAAAACTTCCTCTTTTTTTGTTCATAATGTGGCACCTCATTTCAAATTATCCATTATATGATACCACAATTCCTAGTGCTTTACAATGAATATTTCATATTATGTGGGGATTGTAAATAATTAACAATGAAAAACTGTTTCTATTGTGAAAAAGCAACTGTAAGTAGTTTACTTTTACTAACAGTTGCCTTATTTTTGGTTACATTTTCTTTTAAAGTGGTTGTGTATTCTTATGATAAAGAATACGAATTTTTTTGTGGGAAATGATAAGCAAAAAAATCTGCTATACAGTTTAAACTTTAGGGAAGTTACTTTTGTAATTTTGTTATTGTGAGAGAATTCACTCATTTTGCCGATAATTTGGCTTTTGTCAATAACCTCTTTCTGAAATTCATTGTCACCACACATAGTAACTTTACTGCCTTTAATTTTGAGAATTCTGTGTAGTACAAGCTGGTTTGTGTTTCTCCTAAAGAGAACAACATCATATTTTTTTAGCTTAGTCGGAAAGGTAATATATACTGAGTCTTTGTGGTCAATTAGTAGGGGATACATACTTGTGCCATGTACCGGTGCTGAAACAAGTACACTTTATCAGTATGTTAAGACAAGTGGTGGTAGCCAGTATAAGTGGAATCTTTTGGAAGAAAGCTAACCCTCTCCGGTTAGTTTTCTTTCTTTTGTAAAGGTTATTGAATAACAAATGTGGGTATGATAGAATATTAAAAGACAGATTAAGGAAGTGAGAAAATGAAGAAAATTGTTGTGGGAATTTTAGCTCATGTTGACTCAGGAAAAACAACACTTTCTGAGGCTTTGTTATATCAATCCGGCAACATAAGCAAAATCGGTAGAGTTGACAACAGAGATTCTTTTTTGGATACATTTTCTCTTGAAAGAGCAAGAGGCATTACAATCTTTTCTAAACAAGCAGTACTAAATTATAAGGATACACAGTTTACCTTAATTGATACTCCCGGTCATGTGGATTTTTCTGCTGAAACCGAAAGAACTTTACAAGTTCTTGACTATGCAATTCTTGTAGTAAGTGGTACTGAGGGTGTGCAAAGTCATACCAAAACATTGTGGAAACTTCTTGCAAAATATAATGTGCCTTGCTTTATTTTTGTTAACAAAATGGACCTTGCCGGTGCTAATAAAGGTATAGCAATGGCTAAGTTAAAGTCAAAGCTAAGTGATAATTGTGTTGACTTTGATACTGTAGATACTGATGAATTTTATGAAAATATTGCACTATGTGATGAAGATTTATTGGTTAAATATGAAGAGGGTAACTTACAAAAATCCCATATAGTAAAAGCAATTAAAGATAGAAAGATTTTCCCTTGTATGTTTGGTGCAGCACTAAAGCTAAAGGGTACTGAGGAATTTTTAGATTGTATTTATAATTATTCCGAGATGAATAGTTATGGTGATGAATTTGCCGGTAAAGTATATAAAATTGCTGAGGATAAAGGTCAAAGGCTAACTTACCTAAAGGTAACAGGTGGCACATTAAAAGTAAAAGAAATTTTACAAAGTCCTAAGAATAAGGAACAAGAAAAGGTGCAGCAGATTAGAATATATTCCGGTGAAAAGTTTACTGCTATCCAAGAGGCTACTGCAGGTACAATTTGTGCAATAACCGGTATCACCTTTACTTCTTCCGGTGACGGTTTAGGTGTTGAGAACAATTCAAGTTTACCGGTATTAGAACCGGTACTTACATACAAAATCAATTTGCCAAGTGAAGTTGATGCCCATACTGCATTACAAAAAATGAAAATACTTGAAAACGAAGACCCTCAGCTAAAAGTAGAATGGAATAGTAGACTAGGGGAAATTCAAGTAAAGTTAATGGGTGATATTCAGCTTGAAGTGTTACAGTCTATTATTTCAGAGAGATTTGGCTTTGATGTAACATTTGGTCAAGGAAATATTATATATAAAGAAACAATAGAAAATACTGTTGAGGGTGTAGGTCACTTTGAACCATTACGCCATTATGCAGAAGTGCATTTACTTTTAGAGCCAACAAAGAGAGATAGTGGTCTTACCTTTGCAACAGATTGTAAAGAAGATTTGCTTGATAAAAATTGGCAAAGGCTTATCCTTACTCATTTGTACGAGAAAACTCATATAGGTGTGCTGACAGGCTCACCTATAACAGATATGAAAATCACTTTAGTTTCAGGTAAAGCCCACCCAAAACATACTGAGGGTGGTGACTTTAGACAAGCCACTTATAGAGCTGTAAGGCAAGGTTTAAGAGAGGCAAAAAGTATTTTGCTAGAACCGGTTTATGAATTTACATTAGAAGTGCCAACAGAAAATGTAGGCAAGGCTATGGCTGATATTCAGTATATGAGTGGTTCATTTAACCCACCGGAACTTGAGGGTGACTTTTCTATAATTACAGGTACTGCACCTGTATCTACAATGCACGATTATACTAAGGATGTTATCCAATATACCCATGGTAAAGGTAAATTAGTGTGTAACCTAAAGGGCTATGAGCCTTGTCATAATAGTGAAGAGGTTATCGAAAGTATAGGTTATGATTGTGACGGTGATGTTGATAACACTTGTGACTCAGTATTTTGTTCTAAGGGTGCAGGTTATAATGTTAAGTGGGATAAGGTTAAGTCCCAAATGCACCTAACAAGTGTATTATCTCAGCCTAAAGTAACTGAAACTATTGCAGAGAAGAAAAGGTCATTTTCTAACTATCAGGGTAAAGAAGATTTGTTTGCACTTGATAATGAGTTGATGCAAATTTTTGAACAGACTTACGGACCTATTAAACAGAAGAAAACAAATGTAGAGAAAAGACATTTTGATTTTACAAAGAAAGACCCTAAGTATAAACCATCAAAAGCTCCTAACTATGACGGTAAAGAATATTTGTTAGTTGATGGATATAATGTAATTTTTGCATGGGAAGATTTAAAGGAACTTGCAAAAACCACTATTGACGGTGCAAGAGAAAAATTGCTGAATATTCTCTGCAACTATCAAGGTTATAAAAAATGTGAAGTAATAGTAGTTTTTGATGCTTACAAAGTTAAGGGTGGTGTAGGTGAAGTTGATAAGCTAAATAATATCAACATTGTCTACACAAAAGAAGCAGAAACTGCCGACTCATATATTGAAAAAGTAACTAAAAAATTAGCCAAGAATAATAGGGTAAAGGTTGTTACTTCTGATGGATTAGAGCAACTTATTATTATGGGTAACGGTTGCCTTAGAGTGTCATCACAAGAATTTTACCAAGAAGTAAAAGAGGCTGAAAACAATATAAGAGAAATAATCTCCAAGCAATTTTAATATTCTTTTTATTTAAAAGATAAGTCCCATTTTTGGGACAGTAAATGTGGTATTATATTATTGTAGAAAAGAAAAAACTAACTCATAAAGGAGAATTTTTATGACAAACAAAATAGGTTTTTATTGTGATGATAATAATGAAGTTAATGAAAATATAGAAACTATAGCAGTAGAAAAGCCTGAGATGAAAGCTAGAAAATCCCTTGTTAGTGTCCGTTTTGAGAAGAATAACAGAGTTCTTTCTTATTACAATGATAAATTCGATTTACATAAAGGCGACATTGTTTTTGTTGATGGCAAGTTAGAAGGTGAAAGAGGCTTTGTTGAAGAAGTGAACTATAATTTCAAGATAAAGCTATCTGACTATAAAAAGGTTGTTGCCTTAGCAGATACTACAGTAAAAGGTAAGTTTTTCTTTGCAGGTGACTATTTTATTTCTTTTGATGAGTCAGTTATCCCTTATGAAAAGGTTATAACTTGGCTTAAGCCATCTGTTGTTGATGAAGAAGAAATTGTTGTTTCCGGTGAAGACGAAGAAGGCTTTTTGCTGGAAAAGGATATTTCAGAACTGAAAGTACCTTATAATGTTAAGGAAAAAGGCATTGATTATTACCTTGATGGTAGGGTAATTTATCTTTCAGTTGCCGGTAATATGGGTAAGGCTATTGTAGATGGTACAAATATTTACGAAATTGAATTTACATATAAAAACGGTGAAGTAAGTAACTTTATTTGTGATTGCTACTGTAACTATAGTTGCAAGCATATTGTTGCAGTAATTATGCAGTTGAAAAATATTGTGAAAACTATTGAAGAAAATTATAAGGAACAGTATCAAGACTACTTCTCAGCAGTAACTTCCTATGAACTTTTTAAGGTTACAAGAAGTTATGGCAAAAAAGGTAGTGTTACTTTTAATTAATAGCTTTATTTATTTTATTATAAGTGATACACTAAAATCATTAACTAATAAGTAGGTGACAAAATGTTAAAAGATGGTTTATATGAACAGGTTATAAATGAGTCTTTACAAAAGGATATTGATGAGTCAGTTGATAAATTTTCTGAAATTAAAGAAATTGACAAGGCTGAGTCATCAAAGATTTTGTCACAATATGTTGCTGATATTATTGAAAAAGGACTTAACTATATTAGTGATGATAATTTAGCTGATAGAGTTTCTTTAATAAACAAGATAGTTTCTGTTATAAAAGAAGAAACAGAAGATGAAGATTTTGATAGTTTTGCAGTTAATAGCAAGGCTGAACAACTTCTATCGGTTTTTGATAAAAAGAATAGTGTAAAATCAATTAATAATAAAGTTAAGACTATAAGACCGGAAACTTCTATTGCACAAAGTTCACTTTTTACCGGTGCAGTTCATGAACCACAAATGTACACAGAATTGAAAAAGGAAATCGTTTCTTCTAATAGAATTGATATGTTAGTGTCATTTGTTAAGTGGAGTGGTCTAAGATTAATTATTAATGAACTAAAGGAATTTACTCAAAATGGTGGGGAATTACGCATAATAACAACCTCATATATGGGTGCAACTGATGTTAAGGCTATTGAAGAACTTAGGAAACTTCCTAATACAAAAATCAAGGTTAGCTATGATACAAAGGTAACAAGACTTCATGCTAAGGCATATGTTTTTTATCGAGATACAGGTTTTACTACTGCCTATGTTGGTTCATCAAACCTTTCAAATGCAGCTATTTCAAGTGGCCTTGAATGGAATGTTAAGGTTACTAAGAAGGACTTGCCTGAGACTATATTAAAAATTGAAGCTACCTTTGAAAGTTATTGGAATTCTAAAGAATTTGAATATTATGCAGAAAGCCAAAAAGAAAGATTATCAAGGGCTTTAAGGGCAGAAAAGCACTTTGATAATAATATAGAGTCTCAGAGTTATACCCTTGATATTTTGCCATATTCATATCAGCAAGAAATTTTGGATAAACTTCAAGCTGAAAGAGAAGTTAGAGGCTATTATCGCAACCTTGTTGTTGCTGCAACAGGTACAGGTAAGACAGTTATTTCTGCCTTTGATTATAGAAATTTTAGAAGAAATAATAAGGGAAAGTCTTGTAGATTGCTATTTGTTGCACATAGAGAAGAAATTCTAAAGCAGAGCCTTTATACCTTTAGGGCAGTGCTTAAAGATGCAAATTTTGGTGAATTATTTGTTGGCAAAAATAAACCGGATAGTATTGATAATTTATTTGTTTCAATACAAACCTTTAATTCACAAAAATTCAATGAAGTTACAACAGATGACTTTTATGACTATATAATTGTGGATGAATTCCACCATGCAGCTGCTAAAACATATCAGAAGTTACTTGACTATTATAAACCGACTGTACTATTAGGATTAACTGCTACACCTGAACGAATGGACGGTAAAAGTATTTTATCCTATTTTGACAACAGAATTGCAGCAGAAATCAGATTACCGGAGGCTATCGACAGGAAATTACTTTGTCCTTTTCAGTATTTTGGTGTAACTGATAATGTTGATTTGGATGGCCTAAAATGGTCAGTAGGTGGATATGACAAGAAAGAACTTTCAAATATTTACACATTTAGTGGCGCAGTAGCTGACCGTAGAGCAGATTTAGTTGTAAATTCTCTCATAAAATATGTAACAGATATTAATGATGTAAAAGGTCTTGGGTTCTGTGTTTCTATTGAACATGCAGAATTTATGAGTGATTACTTCAATAAATGTGGTATTCCATCAATTTTCTTAACCGGTAAATCGTCAGATGAAGAGAGAAACTCAGCAAAAGATAAACTTGTAAATGGTGATGTTAAGTTTATTTTTGTTGTGGATATTTACAATGAAGGTGTGGATATTCCTGAAGTAAATACAGTTTTGTTTTTACGTCCTACAGAGTCCCTTACAGTTTTCTTGCAACAGTTAGGTAGAGGACTTCGTTTATCGGAAGATAAGGAATGTCTTACTGTTCTTGATTTTATCGGTCAAGCCAATAAAAAATATAATTTTGAAGATAAATTTTCTGCTTTATTATCAAATACAACAAGAGGAATAACTAGAGAAATTAAGGATGGTTTTGTGTCAGTTCCTAAGGGTTGCTATATTCAACTAGAGAGAAAAGCAGAAAAGTATATTCTAGACAATATACGCAGTTCATATGGCAATACTGCAGGACTTGTTGCAAGAATTGCAAGTTTTGAAGAAGATACCGGCAAAACACTAACCTTATCAAATTTCTTGCAACACTACAGATTAGACCCTAGAGCAGTTTATAAATATTCCACATTTTCCGGATTGTGTGTTAAAGCCGGAAAACTAGATGATTTTTCTGAACCAATAGAAGAAGTAATGACCAAAGCATTTGTAAGGTTTACTTCTATTGACTCTAGAAGATGGATAAAATTTTTAATTGTTTTTTTAAACAACATAGATAATATAGATTTTGAAAAATTATCCTCAGTTGATAAACGAATGCTCCAAATGTTTTATATTACAGTATGGAGCAAGGCAATTGAAGATTTTAGTGATGAAGAAGTATTAAGTAATTTGTATTCATTGTCTGACAGCCCAATAATGAAAGGTGAACTTATAGAGCTACTGGAATACAAATTCAACAGTATTGATTTTGTTGATGAAACTATTGATTTGGGTTTTGATAGTCCTTTGGATGTTTACTGTACATATTCTCAAAGACAGTTATTAGCAGGACTTGATTATCTAAACTTTAGTGCAATGAGACAAGGTGTTATTTGGCTAAAAGATAAGGGAATAGATGTATTTTTATTAACATTAAATAAGGCTGATAAGGACTATTCCCCTACAACTATGTATAATGATTATTCCATAAATGAGGAATTGTTCCATTGGCAAAGCCAAAGTACAACTTCAGAAACCTCACCAACAGGTCAAAGGTATATTCATCACAAAGAAAAGGGCAGTAAGGTCTTGCTATTTGTGAGAGAATTTAAGAATGATTCCTTTGGTAATGTGTCACCTTATACATTTCTTGGTGAGGCAACTTATGTTAGTCATACCGGCTCAAAACCTATGAATATTACATGGAGATTAGAAAAACCAATACCTGCAAGATTCTTAAAGAAAACAAATAAATTGGTGGTATAAATATGATGAATATAGTTGAAGTGGTAGCAGCTCTAATTTGGAACGGTGAAAAATTTATGATATGTCAGCGACCTGTTAACAAAAAGAGAGGATTGTTGTGGGAATTTGTTGGTGGCAAGGTTGAAAAAGGTGAATCAAAGGAACGAGCCTTAATAAGAGAGTGTAAAGAAGAATTGGATATTGAGATTGAAGTTGACAGTGAATTTATCAGCACAAAGCATACTTATCCTGATATTACTATTAACCTAACTGTCTTTAACTCTAGAATAGTAAGTGGTAAACCTACTCTTCTTGAACATAAAGACCTAAAGTGGATAACTGAAAATGAAATTCCAAATTATAACTTCTGTCCGGCAGATGTAGTTATATTGGAGAAAATAAAAGAATGCTTTTGATTGATTTTTATGTGTTAAATGATGGCGATTATGAAGTCAGCTACTAGTGAAGAGCATATTTCTGCATTAGAATACCTTGAACGGATATATGGATGAATCAAAAATTCATGTATATGCAAAGGAAAAAGGTCGGTTTAGCAATATTGAATATAATGTTGTTGATTCGTTTGATGGGATAGATTATTTTGTTTCAGATGGTGTTATGTGTACTACACTTAATCAAACAATAGACGATATACTGGCAAATTATGATAATATAGATGAATTGGCTTTTCTGAAATCCTTAAGTAACTATTATTTTGATAATCTAATGATAAAGTCGGAAAATATAGACTTGTTTAATCAGTTAAAGAAAAAAGCTATAACATACTATACTCAGGACTAAGGGGCTTTCTGTTAGTGCTTGAAAAATAAAACTATATTATAAAAACAAAAAGACAGGTAACATAATCAAAATGTTACCTGTCTTACTTTTCAATAAAAGTCTTAATTCGCAACGGTTGGGTTCCGTTTCACTGATTTTTTAAAATGGTTCAAGCTCCATCAATTTTTGTCTCATTATTTTATATGCTAAGGCTTCGCATCTTTAAACACTCCCACTTCGCTGGGTAAGGAGAACACCCCTTGATAGGCCAATCCTATCTTCATTTTCATTATATTATAATAATTAGCAAGTGTCAATATGTTAAGCTGTTATGCTAAACAATATAATAGATAAGTTTAAATCCTAATGTTAGTAAATTACAAGCGTTATTATAATTTTTTATAGTGTTGGACGGCAAACGGACGGCAATCCGAGGTTTTTTGCATAAATTTGGTTGAATTAGATAAAAGAAAAAACACCCAAAAACCGCATACCTAAGCCGTTTTTAAGGTGTTTTGTTTGGCAGGGGCAGAATACTATTAATTTAGCGAAAGTGCCTACCACGCTTATAAAGCACAAATACGAAAGGAAAGAGGCATCTACGCTCTCCCTAAAAACAGTCCACCGGACTGTTTTCTTAACGGTCGCCTTCGACTCCTTTTGCTTTTTGTAAAATAAAAAGCACATCAAAAGATGTGCTTTCATTTTGGAAGGGGCAGAAGGACTCGAACCCTCGGCACGCGGTTTTGGAGTGCTATTTTTAACTTTTTGTCATTTTTTGCCATCTCAAATAATCGCATAGGTAAGCCATTTTTAGCACTTTTGATTTTTGTAACTTCTCGTAATTTTGACCGTTTACGCGGTAGAATAAACGGTCAATAAACGGTCACCCGAGGGGGTAAAAATTGCCCTATTTTATAGTGTGGGAACTGCTGTATATAATACTTGAATTTATCCACAATTTATTATTGCTATGTGGAAAATATAGAAGTATGTTTATGCGTGGTGTTTGTATATCCTTTCTTTTCTCCTTTAGGCTCTATATTCTCACTACAGCAGTTTTATTATTATGGTGGGGAAGTTGTACCCATAAAACCACAACACCCTATACAAGGCAAAATAAAAGGAACTAGCCACCTATACCGGTAGTTAGTTCCTAAAATCATCAATACGGAGCAACTATATCACTTTTGCCCCACTTCATATAACTATGATTCTCCCTATATGTAGTGGTGTCAAGGTTAGTATATTTTATCCTATCCCCATTACGGTGTATTTGTCCGATTTTACCGCCCCTAAAAAGTTATATTTGTAATGCCCTAAAAAGAAATATCTTTATAGTGTGGTGGCTTGGCACTACTGTATATGTTGACTTAACCCCTATACTGCTGTACAATACCATTACAGTGGAATGGTTTAAGCTGTTCCACGCGTTTTACTATTCCCCTTTTATATAAATTTCTCCTATAAGAATAACCGCCCTATACAGCAGTATAAGGCGGTTTTATCTATCTTAGGTTATTGGTAGGGCGGTGTATCCTACATCTCAGGTACCTTATATAAGGTGTGTCGGGAACCCTTTCCGACCTCAACAACCTAGATTACTTTATTTTAGGGTGTTTCTAAAGGTCGTGTTTTCCGACCTTTGAACTACTATTATAATTCTATTTTGCGGTATCTCGTTCCATTGTTTCATTAATAGCCCTTTTTACAAAGCCGTTAATGGTTTCCCCCTGCTTTTCTGCGTGGGCTTTTATTACTTCTTTTTGTCCTTTTGGTACAGCTATGTTTATTCTATCGTATGCTTTGGCATTATATTTATTATTAGCCTTTATTCTTGCAGTGCTGTTCTTATTCTCTGCCATAGTTTCACCCCTTAATTAACCACTACAGCAGTATAATAATTTTACTGCTGTATGTATTGACTAGTTTTTATTGTTGTTGTATAATGAAGGTGTAAAAGGAACGGTTTGAGCTGTTCCACAATAGGTTTTATTTTTTAACCGTCTTGTATGTGGGGTACAGGGCGGTTATTTTTTTATGTATTTTATGACTTCTGCGAGTGCTACCAATAATAAAATTAATAATACTGTATCTGCCATATGTAACACCCCCTTCACTAGGGTGTTGGAACAACCGCCACCGTTCCTATTACAAGTATTATTATAGCATATAATAATACACTTAACAAGTACAAATATGCACAATAATTACACTTAAACATTGTATATATTGCCTATAGAATACACTTAAACATTGTAGTATAATGTAATTACAGGATAAGGAAAGGGGCAATACATAATGTTGAATAGGTCAATTATTTGTAAGGTAGCCAACCAATTACATAAGAGTGGTTATACACTTTCTCAGGGTTTCCGCCTTGCGTGGAGATTAGCCAAAGGAAAAGCAAGTGCAAAGGTTGCAGGTGTTACCAAAGGCAACAGACAACAAGTTATTGACTATATTAAGCAGTACAGCCCTAAAATGGTCAGTCTTATTCTTAAAAGAGAACCTACCAATAAATACGATTGTAACGCAATTTCAGTATATGCAAAGGTAGGGAATGGGAATTTATTCCAAATGGGTTATATACCTGCTGTAGTGTCTAAACTGTTAAGCGGTGTTATAGACAACATTACCACAATAAAAGCCAATATAAAGGCAATTACAGGCGGTTATTATAGGGATATGGTACAGGGTTTACAGCTTGGTTTATCTATCTAGCTAGACCAACACTAACCAACCCTATGGGGCTGATGTTTATATGTGGGGCTATGTGGAACACGAAGATGACAAACTCAATAACGATTCGTTATTGAGCTGATGTTTATATGTGGGGCTATGCGGAACTTGTCAAAACTTTACATTTACAAACACTTATAGGAATATGGCTTTAAATAAGCCGTTTAAGGGCTAAAAGCCTTTAGGTATAGATGGAGTCCCAATTCAGGACTCCATAAGTTTATGCCTTAATGGTGTTTGTGGCTGTATGCTCATTCTAGGCAATTTTAGAGGTATAAGACAAGCCACTATATACAGCAGTAGTATAAGTGACTTGTCTTTTAGTTTATTGGTTATTATCTTCTTTTTTCTTTATCGAGGATAAAACATAATTTTTTAATAGCGAATTGGCTGTAGTTCCTTGTTGCTTTGCGTATTCTTTGAATTGTGTTGCCTCGCTTTTTTTCACTTTACAACCTAAAGTAGTCATATTTTCCTTATCCCACTTCGCGTTAGCTTTCTTCTGCGCTTGACTTACTGCCATACTTATACACCTCCTGCTGTAACTGTTCCGTATTCGTAAATTGTATCAGAAGGTAGGTCTATATAGTCATTCCAATAAATACAAGTTCTACTAGGGTCAAGTTGGGCAAGTGTAAATAAACCCGGTTGTGCTAAATCTCCATATCCCGGAAGTGTTTGCATATCTTCTTTAACATCATATAGAACGGTTTTGTTATCGTCAAAAACTACCTTTAATATAAAATCTTTTAAAGGCTCAAAATTTTTTATTCTAATCATAAATACACCTTCTTTTTGCTATATAGAAACTACACCACTTTTATAGTGGTGGTAGTTTCTTAATGTTTTGTTCTGCCCACATAGAAAGTAATTCTTTTTGATGTATTTCTAACCATTCTTTTACTAACTCTTGTGCCTTTCTTGGTAGGTCACCGTCTGTCATTTCAAGGGTTTGTAAATTAAATACACCGATATACTCACCATATAATGCGTGAATGTGACTAGGTTCGTGTTCCTTTGGTTTAAAGAACATTTTAATAATTATTCCGTAAAACCTTGCGATTTCTGGCATTGTATCACTTCCTTTACTGTACATATATTATAACACATAACATATAGAGTTAACAGTGTAAATATAACCAAAAATATACGGTTAACTTTGTATAATATGCCTATTGATATATACTGTTAACCGTATTATACTTAAATCACCGATTAAGGAAAGGGGTGTAAAGTTGAAGTCTAAAGAGCAGTACATACAAGACCTAAATACAAGGGCTTTACCTTCTGTATTGGCTCTAGTAAAGGCATTGTATAGACAAGAACGGAAGAAACCACAACCATACATACAGCAGTAAAGCAAGGGCGATAACCAACACAGGGAAAGGGTATCCGGTTAAATCGGACACCCTAAAAAGAATGATACTAACATATGCAAAAATAAACCGCCCTACCTATTGGAGTAGGTGGGGCAACAAGGAGTGTATTAAAATGGCAGAAATACAAGAACAGCAGAACACTAACGATTATGTACCTAAATGCGAACTATGGACGGTATGCCAAAACATAGACGCGATTAGTTACATAATGCAGGATATTGAAGAAGATTATTTTCAACAACTTAACCCAACCATTGAAGATGATAAAATAGGTATCTTGTGGGATTTTAGCAGAATAAGAGCCAAAGCCCACGCGGTTAGTCTTATGGTTGATGAAATAAGAACAGCACTAAAGAAAAATGATGTATTTGTGTACAGCGACAAAACAGCATAATAAAGCATAAGAAAAACAGTTACAGCAGTATAATATTACTGCTGTTTTTCTTTGTACCATACAACAGATATGTAAAGCCGAGGCACTAGGTTAGTAGAGTTTATTACCTTATTGGCTATTTTTTAGTAGAGTATTGTGGAGTATCGTGGAAGTAGTTACAGCGGTACAATAGAGTAACGAAACGTTACCCTATCTAACTGAACAAATTGTTCTGTTAGGTTTAAGGGGGTCGCGAATTGCTACCCCCATACAACAAAAAATACAAGGTGCATCATAATATTTTACAAGTATAATATAATACCGTCGTGTTTCACTACTCTATTATTAACCGGCAAACCCTCATATTTTTATTAATTTGGCTACTGCTGTACGGATTGTAGTAAATTGTAGTATTATTTACAGCCTAAAACCCTATTTATTGCCCTAGAATTTAGCTGTAACGAGTTTTTAGCAATTATTCAGTAAAGTTATAGTCTTAATATAAAAATTGAATACAAGGCAAAATAAAGGCTGTTTTAGATGTGCAAAAGAAAAACCACCAACAAAATAAAATTTATTGGTGGTGTGGTCTTAATACAAGCCTATACGAACCCATTATTTACAGCTTTAAGAATTTGTATATGTTCAGCACAATTCTGTTGCAGGTACTTCCGTTTTGCTAGTTCTAGGGCTGTACTTATTTCACCATAAGAGATATAACCACCTTTAGAATACTTTTTCTTTACTTCTTCAAGTGTGTTTCTGTATTCATTGGAACTAAACCACATATTTATATAACGGTCTTGTATATCCTCGGTGTGGGCTATATGTGGTGCATAATCTTCCCACAGTTCTTTTATTACAGGGTCACCCCTTAACTTTTTCAAACCTCTTTGAATAATCTGCCTTATGCGTTCACTAGATACCCCATATAGTTCCGCTATCTGTCGCAAAGAGAAACCACAAAAATAATAATAGCGAATATAGTTCTTTTCCTTTTCCGGAAGTTTTTCCACACACTCTCTAATAGTTCTACAATCGTCCGTAAAGTCAAGGTCAGTAATATAATCTTCTGCCCCTTCAAGTTCCATTGTTTCTATTAGTTCGGTATCTTCTTCCTCACCCATAGGAGCATTATAGGAAAGTTCTTTTACTTTCTTCACTCTGTTTATGTATCTGTTGGTGGTATTCCTTATGTGATATTCTAGGTATGAATTAAATTTATAGGGCTTATCTCTCTTGAAACCTTCCACAGCTTTAAGGAAGGCAAAATATAAATTCTGCTGTAAATCTTCTTTGTCAATATATGCAGGTAGTGAGATACCACCATACCGCATACTTAACAGCTTATACATAAGCAATTCAACTCTACTGTACAGCAGTTTATTATATTCCTTGTGTCCGTCTTGTATTAATACCGCTAGTTCTTCATTGCTTAACATTGACATTCACCCCACTATTTTATACAATTAAGCCATAGAAAATTATAGGGCTGTCCTGCTGTATCGGTGGGGCGGTCTTTTTGTTTTATATCTGCTTTTCAAGTCGGCAACTGATTTGTACAAGTTCGCACTTAATCTCATTGAGTTTATAAGCCTTTAAAATCTCAATGCTTTCAGCAGTAGAAACACCGCAAACAGATTTGATTATATCTATTTGTTGGTTAAATTCTTCTATCTGTTTCGCAAATAAATTGTTATTTATCATTATAAAACTCCTTTCTTCAAAGTGCCGTAGTGTGCATTCAAATGGTGTATAGCATAAAAATCCTATATATTATATAAAACTAAAGAAAAAAATAAAAAATATAATTTATTATCTTTTATATTATATGGTACTCTATTAGTAGTTACATACACTACATACACTAAACATTAAGTAATACAGTATTTATCTAGGCTATCGAGGGTGTAGGCAAGTAGTGAAAATAAATACATTTATATTCACTACTTACACTAAATTTACATTTTAATCAACATATTTTACATTAAATGTTGATTAATTAATTCTTCAACATCAGCGATATTCAAAGGTAATAAATACTTGTAACCTTGACTTGTTCTTTTTTTGTTCATATCTTTGTAACTTTTTTGTAACTTTGTAAGAATTGTACCTACTTGTTTGGCGGTGCAATTACCTAAATTTTGACTTCTTATGCACATAGAAATTTCAGTAGGTGAGAAATAATGCCATAGGTCAACCGACTTATTAAAATCTAGTAAAGATAATATTTCCTGTTCAAAAGGTAACTCGGTTTTGTATTCTTCATTCTTTGCGTTAAGTTTTTGAAGTTCAAAGTCGGCAAGCCTAAAAGAATTATTATCCTGTTGGTATAGGTTTTCTATATAGCCCCACATATTGAATATATCTTCCTCGGTTAGCTTATGTAATTTATCTTTATCAATAAAGCTAATAGGAATTACCCAAAACCTGCGGTTACCGGTAGTATCCTTTAGGAATTTTTCCTCGTTCACAGTGCCACAAAATGAAGTAGTACGGGGGTTAGTGGTAAAGGTAGGGGCATAGGGTAGCCTAATATTATCGAATGATTGAGTAATAAAGGCTTTTAATTCTGCTTGTTCCTTTTTTAAGGTGCTATCTAGTTCCCCAAGTTCACATATCCAACCACTTAACGCGTTTATTATGGTATCTTTATTTCTAACATCAATAGAGGCACCATCTATAAACCATTCCCGTTTACCTGCCAATTTACGGAAAAACGAGGTTTTCCCTTTAGCTTGTAAGCCTTGAAGAACGAGAACACCTTCCGCCTGTACAGGGTTTTCCGTTGTATTATGTGCAAGTGCCACGCATTGTATAAGCCACTTTCTTAATAACTCTTTTTGTAAATCGTCAGTAAGATTGAGGATATTATATATCTGCTGTAAGTAGCTTTCGTTATCGTTTTCATACCTTTCTAACATATCTAAAATAGGGTTGTACCTATTTTCTAATGCTAGATTGTTTAAATAATTAGTTATCATCTTTAAACCGGTAGAAAGTCCTGTAACTTCGTTTTCTTTGCATATATCATAAAGAATAGTAGGTAATACAGAAAGTTGGTTTTCTCTAGGGTAAGGGGATAATAAATCACTTTTAGAAAGTTCTATTTTTCTAGTTGCTTGATTATAACTAATATCAATATAATTTTCTATAAGAATATCCCTTATAACATTTTTTGAAAGTGGTTTACCATAGTAGGGGTGTAACTTCTGTACCTCGGAAAAATATTTTTTCCTTTCTTCTTCCTGTTGTTTCTTAATTCTCTCTTTTCTCTTCTTTTTTGTTCGTCTAACGAGGTTAAGAAACTCGGTTTTACACTTCTGTTCTTTGGCTAGTGGAGTAAGTTCATAGTCTACTAACTCACTTAACATATTGTCATTATCAAGATTAAAGAGATAGTCAAGAACTTTTTTATCTAGTACATTAGACTTAGCTATAATATACATATCAAAAAGTGGCAATATTTTATCATTGTTGCCTATATATCCGCCTAGATATGTAAGATAGTTATTTATTAAATTTTCCGCTTTTTCCCCTAATACTTCTATGTAATCAATATTAGCCGTTCCTATCGGGTCAACTTGTGGCAGTTCCTTTCTTTCTTTTTCTTCCGCCATTGTGCCACCACCTTAATAAACCGCCCTAATGCCATTTACAACATTATCTACAGCAGTATTATTATTTTGCTTGAATTTCTCTGCTGTAGGGTTTTGTAAATACTCTAGCACAGTATCTAGGTTAACTAAATACTTCTTGCCTGCCTTAACACGAGGAATAACACCAGTAATAGTTAGTTGTCTTAGGTGGTATTCTGTTACTGCTGTATGTGGGTCAAGTTCCTTGATTTCATTAATACATTCCTTTATAGTTCGCATTTTAGGAACTTTTAAAGGAGTTACATTGTTATAATCAGTCATTATAAAATTCCTTTCACTACTTAAATACATTGATTTTTCTTGTTTCTGCTGTATAATGTAATAAAGACTATTTTATATAGTCTTAATACATTGTAAGACCGCTGTAAGACCGCCAAGCCATTAACAGTGGTCTTTTTCTTTTGCCAATTTTTCGATAATCTCAAAAATTTGGCTTTTTTCTTTCGGTGGAAGTTCCTTTCTTAATTTTCTAGTCATTGTTGCCTCACTTATTTTTAGTGTGTCGGCTACTTCCCAAAGTAACACCCCCTTTTCTTTTGCTTTTTTCCTAATTTCAAGATTTTTCATTTAATCTAGTCCTTTCCTGTAATTTTAAGTATTGACAAGTCATCATCAATAGTCTATTATATAGATATGATGACGATTGACATATTTATATTATAACAATGACATTTGTAATTGCAAGTCTTTTGTCATAATTTAGATAAAATATGTGCCAATCGGAATATTTTACAATAAGGTGATAAAAATGTGTGACGAAAATATAACAATAACAAGATTTAGGGAATTAGTGGACAAAGAAAAATCAAGAGATAGTATGGCAAAGAAAATGGCAGAACGCGGACTAAACTGTAATACCTCTACTATTACCAAGCATTACAATGGTGATAGAACAATAAGTACAGAGTATGTTATTAAGTATGCTAAATACTTCGGTGTGTCAACTGATTATTTACTAGGCTTATCTAATGTTCCCGCAACGGAAACAAATATAAGAATGATAAATGAATATACAGGCTTGTCTAATTTATCAATTAAAGTCTTAAATGTACTTAATCAAGTTAGTACTTTAAATAGTGATATTTACAAAAACAGTTATACAGATATAATAAATTTTCTTATTGAGAAAATAGGCGGTAATTATAAGTTCCTTCAATTATTCCGTTCATTAACAAATTATTCCTTTGAAAATAAAACAGAAGATTTAGACATTGAGGAAAAAATACTTGAAGTGAGCGAAAAGACTAATATAAATCTAGTAGATTTAATATTTAATAGGGGTTCTATTGTAATAGGTAGTGAATATAGAAACCTTTTGCAAAGAGATTTAGAAAAATTGTTTTCTTTTTTGATTGATGATTTATGTACTGAACTAAATAAGCAAAGTTATGATAAAGATTACTTATTTTTAGAATCAACTACTATTGAGGGTTTAGAAAATATTTTAGATTCCACAAAGAATAGTAGAAAAATAAGAGAAGAAAACAGAGCCAAAGCACAAAAGAGTGGTGATGTAAGTAATGGCAACAATCAGAAAGAAAAAGGATAACAAGTACGAATTTACCGTATCTTTAGGTTATGATATAAACGGTAAGCAAATAAGAAAGTATCTAACCTATACACCTAAAGCCAAAACACCAAAGCAGATAGAAAAAGAGGTAAAGAAACAAGCTGTATTATTTGAGGAAAAGTGTTTGAGCGGTCAAGTCCTTAACGGTAATATGAAATTCAAAGATTTTGCAGATATTTGGTTTAAAGACCGTAAGAAAGATTTAAGACCTAAAACCTATGAAAGATACTTGACTCTATTACCTCGTATAAATCAAGCTATCGGGCATTTATCGTTGTCAAAGATACAGCCCCCACACCTACGCAAGTTCTATAAAAACCTTGCAGAAGGTGGAATTAGACTTGATACTAAGTACAAGTTAAATATTAGCCTTGATGATTACTTAAAGGAAAATAACTTGACTACTGCGGAATTTTGCAGACGGTCAAACCTTCCTAATACTACAGTTATTTCTATCCGGAAGGGGAACAATGTTTCTAAAGAGAACGCGGAAAAGGTGTGTAATGCTTTAGATATGGCACTAGAAAATATCTTTACTGCTGTAGATATTAGTAAACCACTAGCAGACGAAACAATAAGACACCACCACCGTTTAATATCTAGTATTTTAAGTACAGCAGTAGAATGGGGATATATTTACTCTAACCCTTGCGAGAGAACTAAACCGCCAAAGGTAGCACATAAAGACCCTATTTATCTTGATGAAAAGCAATGCCAAATACTATTGGAACTATTAGAACACGAAACACCAACATATAAAACATTGATACACTTGTTATTAATGGAAGGTATGAGAAGGGGCGAGTGCTTAGGTTTAAAGTGGTGTGATGTTGATTTTGATAACCACACTATGAAGATATGCAGAACTATTCAATACACTAAGGAAAATGGAGTGTATGAGGACGAAACCAAGAATAATAGTTCTAATAGAGTTATAGCATTATCACATAGCATAATGCAGGAACTAAAGGACTATAGACGATACCAAACAGAACAACGGTTAAAAGTAGGGGATAGGTGGAAGGATAAAGGATATATCTTTACTAATGACTTCGGCGAACCCCTAAACCCTAATACTGTTTCTAGTTGGTTTAGTAAGTTTATGAAAAAGCATACTGACCAACTACCTTATATTACTTTGCATAAGTTAAGACATACCAACGCAACATTACAAATTGCTTTAGGTACACCAATTACAACAGTTGCCGACCGTTTAGGACATAGTACAAGTTCAACCACAGCGGATATATACGCACACGCGATACAATCAGCTAATAGAAAAGCTAGTGAGAAATTAGACTCTTTACTATATGGGAACAATAAAAAGAATATAGGCTAAAAAAATAAAGGCTCTGACTAAAGAAAAATTTTTTCAATGGTCAAAGCCTTTTAAATTTATTTTTATTTTTTGTAATTTAAAATAATTATTTGCGGTCATTTTTAATTTTTTGAACTGAATAAACGGTCAATAAACGGTCACCCGAGGATTTTTGCATAAATTTGGTTGAATTAGATAAAAGAAAAAACACCCGAAAACCGCATACCTAAGCCATTTTCAAGGTGTTTTGTTTGGCAGGGGCAGAAGGACTCGAACCCTCGGCACGCGGTTTTGGAGACCGCTGCTCTACCAACTGAGCTATACCCCTATATTCTCGAACAATGGTTATTTTATCATTAAATTTACCATATGTCAAGTGGTTTTATAATATTTATTGTGCTATTTTGTAAATTGTCAAAAAATTTCTATTTGTAACCTACCAGCATAATGATTTTGGCTGAATAAGTGATAAACTTATATCATTGATTAACATAATAATGGGGTGCAGTTTATGGAATATTATAAATTAGGAGAAAATGAATCTCCACTTTTTAAGTGTGATTGTTCTGATGAATTAAAAATCATTTTAACAAATCTGAATTTTGTGTTTATAAATATAAATAAAAGGTTACTGCATAGTGATGAGGCAGTTGTTGAGGTGATTCCTAAAGAAGATGTGAAGTTTTATAATGAAAAGCCACAGATTAAGCAACAAGGTTCTTTAGTTGAAATGTACTTTAAACATCAGGAAAAATCAGTAACTTTCAACTCAAGAATGGATGCCTATAAATTTGTACATACTGCAAATGAACTTCTCACAGGTCACACTATGGCAGAAAGAGGTGCTGCTAAGGTTAAGGATGGCATTAATCTTGTGGATGACACTTTAGGATTTAGCACAGTGGATACAGTGAAAGGTGTTATTGAGAATGGTGTTATCGGTAGTATTTTTGGTGGAATTGGAAAGAAAAAGAGCAGAACTAAGAAAATATCAGGTAAATCCGATACTATAAAAGAGTCTGCGAAAAAGTCACTTCAAAGTGGTGTTGATGCACTACAACAAAAGAATGCAGAGAAAAATATTAACGAATACAACAAACAACTTGACAGTCTTAAAAAGTTGAAAGACTTAGTTGATAAAGGTGTGTTAACTGAAGAAGAGTTTGAAAAGAAAAAGAAAGAAATTCTAGGATAAGATAAAAGCCAACCGATAATTTGGTTGGCTTTTTCTATATTATATACTTTTATGAATTCAAATATTCTTGCAAATCGTTGAATCCGGTTCTCATTTGACTGTAGCCGTGATTGTAGTAAGTGATTTTCTTATTATAATCATCTTCGGTACGAGAAATTTCCGGAATTGTAGGACGAATAACAAAAACTTTGTTTTCTTTTTCAAGTTCTGCTAATTGGTCAGCTTGTTTTTTGTAAGTTTTAGGTCTGCTTAGCATAGTGTTTAGAAAATCTTTATGTAAAGCAAACTTAGCCTTGTACAGCAAATCCATACTTTTTGAGGATGATGTGTATTGATGAAGTCGTCTGGTTTGGATTACAACGATTTTCTTATATCCAAGTTCCATAGCTCTTTCATATGGTAAAGAGTCGGAAACACCACCATCATAATATTTTTTACCATCAATTTTTACTGCTTTTGAAATGATAGGTAGTGAACTTGATGCAGCACCAATGTCAAGTAATCTTTTTTCATCAGATTTTTCTGTTAAAAATTCAGCCTTGCCTGTTTCTAGGCTGGTTACAACAATTTCATTTGTCACTTTACTGGCAAAATATTTGTCAAATCTAAAAGGATATTGTTTGTAAGGAAATTCATAAAAGGCTTTCTTTAGGTCAATAAGACCTTTGCCTCTTTTTAGTGAACCTTTGCCAATCCATTCATCAGATTTGTTTGTAGGGAAAAGGCAATCTTTTGTTCTGTTTTTCTGTTCTGCAATGTAGCTTAAAGCGCAACAAGTACCGGCTGATACACTGGCAACATACTCGAATTGCATATTTTGTTCCAGCAAATAGTCCAAAGCACCGGCAGTAAATAGTCCTCTAATAGCTCCACCCTCAAGAATTAATGCTGCTTTCTCCAAAAATAAAACCTCTTTCTTATATAATAGGGAGCAATTTCTTGCTCCCTAAAAATTATTTGTTCATATCTGCAATAATATCTGCAATAACTTCTCTTTCATCAAGGTGATATTTAACACCCTTGATTTCTAGGTAATCTTCATGTCCTTTACCTGCAAGAACAATAATGTCACCGTCTTCTGCATTTTCCATACAGTAACGAATAGCATCCTGCCTTTTTGGTACAACAACATATTTACCGTTAGTCTTTTTAAGACCACCTTCAATAATGTCATTGATAATGTCCATTACATCTTCATCACGACTGTTGTCCTCGGTTAAAACTGAAAGGTCAGCAAGTCTGCCGGCAGTTTCACCCATTTCATATCTTCTAACCTTTGGTCTGTTACCACCGGCACCAAATAGTACAATCAGTCTGTGTGGGTTGTATTCTCTAAGTGTTTCAAGGATGTTTTCCATTGATAATGCATTGTGAGCATAGTCAATAAGCAGTGTATAGTTGCCAGGAACTTTTACTGCTTCAACTCTACCTTTAACCTTAACAGTATCAAGACCTTTCAAGATAGCCTCATCAGAAATACCCATTTCAATTGCAGTAGTTATAGCAGCTAGGGCATTATATACTGAGAATCTACCGGGAATGGCAACATTAACATCAAGTGTCTTAAGACCTTTTGTTTTGAAGTTTACACCGATATATCCAGGTTTTGAGATTAGATTATCGTCATAACCTACAATGTCAGCCTTTTTGCTAAAGCCATATGTTGTAATATCACAAGTAGCATTTTCTGTGATTCTGTCAAATACTTTGTCATCAATGTTGAAAATACCTTTCTTGCATTGCTTGAATAGTAAAGCCTTGCATTGTAGATATTCTTCAAGGTCCTTGTGTTCGCTATCACCAATATGGTCATGGCTAAAGTTTGTGAAAATACCATAGTCAAAGTAAATAGCATCAGTTCTGTGCCATTTTAAGCCAAGAGAAGATGCCTCAATAATCATAACTTTACAACCTGCATCAACCATCATTCTCATAGCATGTTGAATTTCGTATGATTCAGGAGTTGTGTTGTTGGTTTTGTAAATCTTGTTTCCTATAATAACACCAAGCGTACCGATTGTACCGGATTTGATACCTTCAGCATCCAGAATGCTTTTTAGCATTGCAACAGTAGTTGTTTTACCTTTTGTACCGGTTAGAGCAATTGTAGTCAGTTCTTTTTCAGGTTCACCAAAAAGCATTGCACTCATATATGCGAGAGCTTTTCTTGTGTCATCAACCTTGATAACTGTAATATCTTCCGGAATATCTACATTATCAGAGATAACAACTGCACTTGCACCGGATTTAACTGCTTGTGGTATGAACTTGTGACCATCAACATTGTAACCTTTAAGTGCTACAAAAACTGTACCCTCAGTTACCTTTCTACTGTCATAAATAACATCGGAAATTTCGGTTTCTGTGTTTCCTTTAATAAGAGTGTACTCTATATTTTGTAAAATTTTTGAAAGTTGCATAAAATACCCTTTCTGTGGAACTAACTTCCATCTTTATTTTCTATATAAAATGTATAAGCTAAATTTACAACTTTTTTTAAGGTTTGTCAAACAACATATTGTGTCATTATTTTTATTTTTGGTCATTTTATACTATAGATACGAAAAATAGTGTAGAAATAGGGGAGAATTCATCGGTAAGACATTTGGTCTTCACATATTTTTCAATTAAGCAGAAAATGAATTGACACTTTGCACAAATGAAGTATGAGCAAATTAGATAATAAAAAGGTGGGAATTTGTGCAATATACACATTAGCAAATATTTTTATTGTTATATTGCATAAATTTAATCCTCAGTTTTATAACTTTAGATAAAAAGTACAAAGGGAGTTGAAATTTACCCCTATTTTGTGGTACAATTTATTCAAGTGATATGGTTAACGAAAGTTCTATCCTGAGGGAACAAGTAGTTACCGACACAAATTATTTATCTCTTTACAAAGGAAGGAAAATTACAATGAAAATCAAGAGAATTTTATCATTAGTTCTCGCAGCTGCTATGATGGCAGTTGTATTTGTAGGCTGTACTAAATCTGAGGACACAAGTTCTAAGACTTCAAGCGCTGCAAAAACAGTAGATATTGAAAAGAACGCAAAACTAAAGCTATGGGGCTCAGCTGCTTCACTTTCTATCCTAAAGGAACAAGCTAAGGCTTTTGAAAAGAAGTATGCTGACAAGAATGTTAAAATCGAAGTTGTAGCACAGGAAGAAAAAGATTCCGGTACACAGGTACTTAGCGACTCTGAAGCTGCTGCCGATGTATTTTCATTCCCTTCAGACCAGCTCTCAAAGCTAACACAGGCTAAGGCTCTTCTACCTGTATATGACAACTATGTTGATGATATTAAGAAGAATCATACAGAAGCTGCTGTTGAAACAGTTAAGGGCGACCTAAACGGTTCTGAAGTTTTATATGCATTTCCACAAACAGATAACGGTTACTATCTAGTATATGATAAGTCTGTTGTTTCTGATGAAGACGCAAAGTCATGGGAAGGCGTTCTTGCTGCATGTAAGAAAGCCGGTCGTCAGTTTGTTATGAATGCCGGTGATGGTTATTATGCATGTATGTTCCCATTCACAGGTGGTCTAAAGATAGACGGTCTTAAAGGTGACGCTCAGGATACTCAGAAGTTTAACAAATATGACGAAAATGAAGTTGCACAGACAATGTCAGCTTTCTCAGAACTTTTCCACAAGTATAAGGATACATTTGTATCTGCATCAGTTGATAAGATCAGTGCCGGTTTCTCAACAGCTAAGAGAACATGTGGTGCCGGTATTGACGGTACATGGAACGCAGCCGTTAATGAAGATGCACTAGGAAAGGATCTTGGTGTTACAGTCCTGCCAACAATTAATGTTAATGGTACAGACAAACAGACAATTGCTATGATTGGTTATAAGTACATCGGTGTTAAGTCAGTTACTAAGTACCCTAACGCAGCTGAAGAACTAGCTAACTACCTAGTAAGTGCTGAATGCCAGAAAACAAGACTAGAAAAGCTAGGTTGGACTCCAACAAACAAGGGTGTTGAAGTTGAAGGTAATGATGGTGTTAGAACAATGCTTGAAGAAGCTAAGACATACGTTGTTCAAGCTAACATTATTCAGGCATTTTGGGATCCAATGGCTAACCTAGGTAACAAACTTTACAAGCCAACTGAAAAAACTGATGTAGCTACAATGAAGACACTTCTAAAGGATACTTTAGTAAACATCAACAGCTAATTTAAATTAGACTGTTAATTGTTAAGATTTTTAAGTACTGGAGATAACGGATAGTTATCTCCAGTATTTATGAATGGAAAATAAAGTATAAAGGAGTGACGTCATGAAATACATAGATTATGTCCAGCTAAATTCTTTCCAAAAGTTTGGATATAAGAGTAAGAATTTCTTTGTCAACTTACCACATAATCTTGCTAAGTTCTTTATTATGCTTGGTAACTTTTTCAAGAAAGTATTCTTAGGTATAGGTCACGGATTTGCAAACTTTGGTAAAAGATTTGCTAAAGGTGACTGGGCAACAAAGTTATCTTACCTTATTATGGGTATGGGTAACATTAGCAAGGGACAGTACATTAAGGGTTTACTATTTTTAGTTATTGAAGCTGCTTATGCAATGTTCCTAATTTTCTTTGGTATCGACCAACTATCACAGTTCGGCACACTTGGTACTCAGGAAGGTGGACTTGGTGTAGATCCGACAACAGGTGCTTATGGCTATGTTGAAGGTGATAACTCAATGCTTATCCTTTTATATGGTGTTACAACAATTGTTGTTTCAGTTGTATTCCTAGTATTCTATATTATGAATACTAAGTCTGCTATGAAAGTTCAAGAACTAAAGGCTGAAGGTAAGCGTATTCCTACATTTAAGGAAGAATTAAAGCAGTTTGGTGACGAGAAGTTCCAAATTACACTTCTTTCTTTACCTTGCTTACTAATTGGTATATTTACTGTTCTACCACTTATCTTTATGGTGCTAATCGCATTTACAAACTATGACCACAGCCATCAGGTTCCAGGTCACTTGTTTACATGGGTGGGTTTACAGACATTTAGAGATGTATTCAGTAATGTTGGCGGTGCTAACATGGGTGAAACATTCCTAACACTAACTGAATGGACAATTATTTGGGCTATTTTTGCAACATTCCTAAACTATATCTTTGGTATGATTGTTGCTCTAATGATTAACAAGAAGGGCATTAAGCTAAAGTCTCTTTGGAGAACACTATTTGTTATCACAGTTGCTGTACCTCAGTTCGTTACTCTACTAGTTATGAACCAGATGTTACAGTTTAATGATGGTGCTATTAATATCCTACTACAGAATCTAGGTTTTTCAAGAATTCACTTCCTAGACGGTTCTGCTTTAACTGCTAAGATTACAGTTATCGTTGTTAACCTATGGGTAGGTATTCCATATACTATCTTAATTACATCCGGTATTCTTATGAATATCCCTGCTGACCTATATGAATCAGCTACAATTGATGGTGCAGGTCCTGTTAAGAGCTTTGTGAAGATTACTCTTCCATATATGCTATTCGTTACAACACCATATCTAATTACAACATTTATCAACAATATCAATAACTTTAACGTTATTTACTTGTTATCCGCTGGTGGTCCTACAACTGAAAAGTTGTACGGTGGTGCCGGACAGACCGACTTGCTTGTTACATGGCTATTTAAGTTGACAATGAGCGAACAAGACTACAACTATGCTGCCGCTATCGGTATCCTAGTATTTATTGTTTGTGCAACCTTGTCACTAATTACATTTAACATGACAAAATCTGCTAAGGATGAGGAGGCATTCTCATGATAAAAAGTTACAAGTTAAGAAGAAATATCTCAAATGCCGCTGTATATTTAATCCTTGCAGTTATGGGTATTATTTGGATATCTCCACTAGTATGGATGGTTCTTCATTCATTTAGAGGTGAAGGTACATCAGCTGTTCAATACATAATTCCAAAAACATTTACTTTCCAGCATTACATTAACCTATTTACTGATACAACAATTTTGAACTTCCCAAGATGGTTTCTTAACACTCTTGTAGTTGCAATTTTCTCTTGTATCATTTCTACATTGTCAGTTCTAATGGTTGCATACGCATTCAGCCGTTTAAGATTTAAGGCTAGAAAACCACTTATCAACATTGGTATGATTATTGGTATGTTCCCTGGCTTTATGACAATGATTGCTATTTATTACCTATTAAAGGCTATGAGTCTTACTCAGACTCTTCCTGCACTTGTTATCTGTTACTCAGCCGGTGCAGGTATCGGTTTCCAGATTAGTAAAGGTTTCTTCGATACAATTCCAAGAGCACTTGACGAAGCTGCTACTATTGATGGTGCAACTAAGAACCAGATTTTCTGGAAGATTATTCTTCCAATGTCAAAGCCAATTGTTGTTTACACAGTTCTAACAGCATTTATTGGACCTTGGACAGATTTTATTCTAGTTAAGATTATCATGGGTGATGCTCGTGATAACTATACAGTTTCTGTTGGTCTTCAGTTGATGGCTAGTCAGCAGTACATTTCTAAGTACTATCAGAGATTCTTAGCCGGTTCAACAGTTGTTGCAATTCCTATTACATTGTTGTTCTTGAAGATGCAGAACTACTATGTTGAAGGCGTTACAGCCGGTGGCGTTAAGGGTTAGTTTTACAAAAATTTACTCCACAGATTTTTCTGTGGAGTTTTTTGTTTTTGTATTCTAGTTTATAGCAATACCCATAGATGTATAAATATCGTTAAATGACAGTTGTACATATTGCATAAATTTGGTTGTTAACTTTTTGTAAACAGTCCCTTTATATGTGGGTGTGATATTGATATAGACTAAGAAAAATGGTAAAATTAATATTAAATATTCTGTTAAAGGAGAAATCTATGAAAAAATTAGTTGCACTGTTTATGGTGCTGGTAGTTGCATCAACTGCCGTAGTATTTTCAGGTTGTACAAAGTCAACAGAAGATTTAATGGAAAACGCAAAGGTAAATCTTCCTAAGGATAAGTACAACACTTATTACCAGATTTGGATTGGCTCTTTCTGCGATTCAAATAACGATGGTATCGGTGATATTCAAGGTATTATCAGTAAGCTGGATTACATTAATGACGGTGATGACAGTACAGATACTGACCTTGGTTATACAGGTATTTGGCTAAGTCCAATGATGCCTTCACCATCATATCACAAGTATGATGTTAAGGATTATTACAACATTGACCCTCAGTTTGGTACACTTGATGACTTTGACCAGTTAATCAAGGAATGTGATAAGCGTGGTATTGATGTTATTATTGACTTTGTTCCTAACCATTGTTCCAGCGAACATCCTTGGTTTAAAAAAGCTCTTAAAGAAGCTGAAAAAGGCAACTTTAACGGTTTCGCAAAGTACTTTAACATTAAGAAATCTTCTGAAACTGAATCAGGTTATAACTGTGACCCTAATGATAGCAGTATTATCTATGAAAGCAACTTTACTGACACAATGCCTGAATGGAACTACGACTATGAAGGTACAAAGAAGGAAATGGCTAAGGCTGCAAAATTCTGGATTGATAGAGGCATAGCAGGTTTCAGACTTGATGCAGTTAGATACCTATATTACAATGACTATGAAAAGAGTTCTGAAGCTCTAAAGTGGTTCTATGACACTTGCAAGAAAGAAAAGAACGACATTTATATGGTTGGTGAAGACTGGTCATCAGATATGAACGAAGTTACTACAATGTACAAGTCCGGTATCGACAGTTTATTTGCTTTCCCATTTGGTGATACCAGTGGTAAATTCTTAGCTAGTGTTATTTCCGGTTCTATTAATGATTACACAGATACACTTTTAAGTTATGAAAAGAAAACTAAGGAAGCTAATAAAAATACAATTAATGCTTATTTCCTAACTAACCATGATATGAGCCGTGTTGGTGACTCACTAACTGAGTTATATCAGAAAAAGATGGCTGCTGCCCTATATATGACAACACCCGGTAATGCTTTCACTTATTACGGTGAAGAACTTGGTATGGAAACATATGATGAAGGCGATGACCCGGCAAAGAGAACTGCTATGATTTGGGATAGTGACAATCTTCCAAATGTTACTGCTAACGATATTGACAGAGTTGAAGACAATACTGATGGTGGTGGCGTTAAGCAACAGGACAAGAACAAGGATAGTCTACTGAACTTCTACAAAAAGTTAATTAAACTTAGAAACTGTCACCCAGGCATTGCAAGAGGTACAATCTCTGCTTTACCTGATGATTTTGATGGTGGTAGTGGTGTAGGTGGTTACTACCTAACATACAAAAACGAAAAGTATCTTGTACTTCACAACCTAGATACAGACAAGCACAGTTTTGAAATCACAGATAAACTGATTGATGATGATTACAAAATTGCCGGTATGTTTAGTGCAAAGAGTGGTAAGGTATCAATCGAGAAAAATGTACTAACTTTACCTGCTTATAGCACAATCGTTTTACATTCAACAAAATAATTTTTTCTACCGATATAACGGTAAAAATGAGGAAAGCTCTCGACAATGGGAGCTTTCTTTTTTTATTCTACAAAGTAAAGGAAAACAAACTAAAAAGGTACATTCACATTGTGACAAAACTGTTGTGGGCAACTGACTATAATAAAAACACAATATCAAGGATATGAAATTACCCTTATTAATATGACAGGATGTGTAAAAATGACAGCAGTTAAAAAGCTACTTTCCGGTAGGTGGAATGAATTTAAAGAAAGTTCAACAGGAAAAAATATTTTGATGCAAAGCATATATTTTTTGTGTGGTGTGTTAATTTCAAGAGGTGCAGTTTTTGGGCAACTTTCTCCATTTGGTGCTGCATATGTTGCTTCAGTTCCTTATAGAAATCTTATAACTTCAATGCTTGGTACAATCTTCGGATATGTTGTGCTTGATCCGGAAAATTGTTTTAGATACATAGCAATTGTGGTTGCCATCGGTGCTATTAGGTTTGTTGCAAATGATATTAAGAATATCAGCAAAAGCACCGCCTTTCCATCAATGGTAGCTTTTTTACCGGTATTTGCAACTGGTATTGCATTGCTCTTTTCCGATACTTCTCAGTTAAGTTCATTTGCACTTTGTACAGTTGAAGCATTAATTTCAGCATCAGGTGCATTTTTCTTAGATAGGGCAATTTGCCTTTGTTCCTCTAGGAGAAACTTAACTTCATTTACTCAGCAAGAACTTTCTTGCATAGTAATGTCAGGTTGCATTCTGTTACTTGCACTTGGTGGACTTGGCATTGGTGAATTTTCCTTTGGTAGAGCATTAGCAGTTGTAGTTGTACTTCTTTGTGCTAAGTTTGGTGGTGTTGCCGGTGGTACAATCGGTGGCATTTCAACCGGTGTTGTGTTTTCTTTAAGTTCACTTTCACTTAGCTTTTTGTGTGGTGGTTTTGGATTTGGTGGACTGATGGCAGGGCTTTTTTCATCTACAGGTAAGATTGGCACTGCAGTTGCATTTATATTGTCAAATATAATAATGTCCTTTTCTTCAGGTGATAAGGACTTGATTTTTGCATTAGCAGTAGAGTCTGTATTCGGTGCCGGGTTGTTCTTTATGATACCTAATGCAGTAGGCAATGTTGTGTCGGCTTTGTTTTCTCCTTGTGATGATGTAAATAGTGGCATTGCCTTAAAAGAGAATGTTATCAGTAGGCTTAACTTTTCTTCAAAAGCCTTGAAGGATGTATCTTCTTGTGTTACAAGAGTTTCTGACAAAATGCGAGAAATGAATGTTGATTCTTTTCCTGATGTTTACTTAAATGCTAAAGCAAATGTTTGTTCAAGTTGTGGAATGAGGGTATTTTGTTGGGAAAGAGAGAAAGGTGTTTCTGAGGATGATTTTAACCGATTAACAGAAAATTTAAAGAAAAATTGCCACATTACTGTAGATGATATTGATGCTTTGTTTGTTAAGAAATGTTGTAGAAAATCTGAACTAAGTACTGCGATAAATCGGTATTATCAGTCCTACCTTATGAGTATGGAAAGTATGAGGAGAATTGATACTATTAGAGGTGGTCTTGCAGGTCAGTTTGGTGGACTTTCCGACATATTAAAAGATATGGCAGATGAATTTTCTAAGACAGATGTGTGTGATTTAGACAGTAGTGAGAAAATTTCCTATATGCTAAGGCAATATAACCTTATTCCTATACTTTGCAATTGTAGGATTATGGATAGTGAAATGACAGTAGAAATGGAACTTTCCGAAAGAAGTAAAGGTTCAATTAAAAAATCTGTACTTAGGAGAGAAGTGGAAAAATGTTGTGGCAGAAGATTTCTTGATCCGGTAACTACTATTGCTCAAGATAGAGTGAGAGTTGTACTAAACGAAAGACCACTGTACGAAACCGAAGTTGGCTCATATCAGCATATTGCAAACAATGGTAGAATGTGTGGTGACAGTATAGTATGTTTTAACGATGATAAAGGTAACTTTGTTTCCCTAATAAGTGATGGTATGGGTACCGGTGGCAGAGCAGCAGTTGACTCTATGATGACAGTAAACCTAATGGAAAAACTAGTAAAATCAGGACTTTCATTTGATTGTGCTTTAGGGTTGACAAATTCAGCATTGATGGTAAAAAGTCAAGAAGAAAGCTTAGCTACAGTTGATGTTTCTTCAATCAATCTATTTACAGGCAGAACGGAATTCCTAAAAGCCGGTGCACCTTATACATATGTGAAAAAGAAAGGTAGGGTGATGCGAAAAGAAATACCATCAATTCCGGCAGGTATATTAAACGAAGTGTATTTTACAAAAGAGGAAACCACCCTTTCCGGAGAGGATATGATTGTTATGTTAAGTGATGGAGCTATTATGGGCGACGATAAATGGCTACTAAGTTTAATAAAGTCTTGGAATAAAGGTAGCTGTCAGGAACTTGCCGAGGCAGTTGTTGAAGAGGCTATGCGACATAATGAAGGTATAAAAGATGATGATATAACTGTACTTGCAGTAAGGTTAAAGGATAATTAATTAAAAAATAAAAGCCACATAAAAATGTGACTTTTACAGTTAGTTATTAGATTGATGAAGTTTTTCTTCAAGTAGTCTGTAAATGTTTTGACTGCTATTTTCTTTCTTGAAGATATGTATATTGTTACGCATCATTTCAAGTTCTTGGTCATTGGCAATAAAGTCATTTAGCTGATGTATTCCTTCTCTGCCTTTTCTAAGGGTAAAGGCTAGGTTATGCCTTTTTAAGAACTCAGCATTGTCTTTTTCTTGACCGTCATAAGAACGGAAAATTGCCATAGGAAGTTCCTTGGCCATAGCTTCCGAAACAGTAAGACCACCGGGTTTAGTGATAATTAAATCACTGGCACTCATATAGTCCTCAATGTTGTCAACAAAGTAACATAGCTTTGTAGGAATAGTGATTTTAACTGTTGGTTCTTTTTTGTTCTTAATAACGCCACTTCTTACCATATGACGGAATGTTCTAAACAACTTTTCATTTTTACCGGTAACAACAATCAGTTGATAATCACTAGGGTACTTGTTTAGGTTTTTGTAGATTTCAAGAATGTTAGTAACACCAAAAGAACCTGCCATCATCAGTACAGTTTTCTTGTGAGGGGAAAGTCCCAGTTTTTCCCTCATAGCATACTTATCACAATGCTTGTAGAACTCTTCATAAATCGGAATACCCAAAGGATAGATAATAGAGCAGTCAACATTGTATTGGTCTCTAAGCTGATGAACAATATCGTTGTTAGCTACAATATAAGCATCTACAAGGTCATTAATATATGCAGCATGAGCAGCATAGTCTGTAACAATGCTAAATAACAGAGCACTTGTACGACCTCTCTTTTTAAGGGCAGATACCATCTCTGTGCAAAAGGCATGACAGCTGATTACACAATCAGGTTTGAATTTATCAAATAACTTTCCTAACTTTCTTGAGTAAAAAGAAGCGATACCGTGAACTGCCTTGTCTAGGAAAGACACCTTGTCAGCAGAGTTATATATTTTACCGTAAAGTCTGGGAGTTTTGTTTGCAAAGAACAAGTAGCCCTTGGTAACAATCCAATGTAAAAATTTAGAACTGTACATTAAGGCATCTTCAATAACAACCTCATTACCCTCAACATTTTCTATTGTTTTTTTCAGAGCAAGACTGGCTCTGTGATGACCTCCACCGGTGTTGGTCAGTAATATTAACACTTTCATTTTATTCACCATATAAATTTCTAATACTAATTATATAAAAAAATATCGGACTTTTCAACAAAACTACAATAATGATACTTCTTTTTATATAAATAATTTGTCATTATATGTAACTTCCCTAAAAACTAATGTTTTAGCTAATATATCTTTGTCATTAATTCGACAAAAAGTTACAAGGTTGTCACTTTAATTTTTTGGTTTATTGTAGTATTCTTATATGTAGGACATTATACGATTATTAAGAAATGATTAAGAGAAAGAGAATATGTAAGAAGGAGAGCTTTCTGTGAGTAGAGATTTGGATGAACTAAATTATCTTGCTGATTTAGAAGATGATGACAACTTTGAGCCATCTGACTATAATACACAAGATATGCGTAATATAAATGAAAAAGTAAATCGTATTCTTTATGGTAAAAACGATGAACAGCCTAAAAATGAAAAGTCAGAGAAGAAAGAGCCTGACCAAGTAGATATTAGCAAAAAGGCAACAAAGCTTGAACACAAAGAAGAAAAGAAACCTGAATACAAAGAGAAAAAAGTAGAACATAAAGAGAAAAAAGAAAATAAAAAACAAGAAGAAAAGAAAGAAACAAAGCCTTCTAACAGTAACCCTACTGAGGAATTAGTTGATATAACTAAAGATCCGGAAATGGTTGATGATGTTAAAGAAGAAGCAAAGAAGCCTAAGAACAAAAAGGCGATTGTCGGCTTTATTATTGGTGTAGCAGTTGTACTTTGTGTTGTATTGGTATTTGTTGTTCAAGGTGTTGTTTCTCCTAGTAACAATAATGCACAGCAAGAAACAACTACTTCAGAAACAAAGCCAACTGTAGCTATTACAAATGACAAAGGTGAATTTGTTTTTGCAAAAGGTACTAAAGTTTCCGGTGTTGATATTGGTGGCTTAACAGTAGTACAGGCTAGAATTCTTCTAAAAAGTGAAGAAATTAAGTCTAGACCAAAGATGAACATTACAGTTAATGTTGACAGTGAAGAAACAACTTATACCGAAGATGACTTTACTTTTAAGTATGATACTTCTACTGTTCTTGATGATGAAAAGATTATTTCAAAGAGAATGGCTGACGGTACAACTTATCCAACAACAACTGATAGCAACGGTAATGAGTATGCTAAAGAACAGGTAATGAAGATTTCGGCCAGTCTAAACCAGTCATCAGTTGACAAGCTAATTAATAAGATTTACAAAAAATATAATGTAAAAGCAAAGAATGCAAGGGTAATTAAGTTTAAACCTGATTCAAGTCCTATGTTTACTTATGAAGAAGGTAAGTCAGGTCTTGAGGTAGATAAAGATGATTTACAGTCACAGATAAATTCAATTGTCGAAAAAGGCAATGCTTCCGGTACATATACAGGTACGGTTACAGTTACAAGAACTGCAACTCAGCCTAAGTATGATGTTGCATTCCTAAAGAAAAATATGCAGTTACTTGCTTCTTGGGAAACATATTCAACAAATGATGCTAACGGTAATCAGAATATGAAAGTTTCTCTAAAGGCTTGTAACGGTAGTATTATTGACCCCGGTGAAACTTGGTCATTTAATGGTTGCACAGGTAACAGTAACGATACTTCTCTGGGTTATGCATCAGCAGGTGTTATTGTTGACGGTGACTTTACTGATGGTGTTGGTGGTGGTATCTGCCAGTCTAGTACAACAATTTACAATGCAGCAGTAAGAAGTAACCTAACTATTGCTGAGCGTTCACCTCATACTTATCCATCAGTATATGCTAAGAGTGGCTTTGATGCTGCTATTGACTACGGTAATCTTGACCTAAAGCTAAAGAATGATTCTAAATATCAAGTATTCCTGGCTTGTTATATGGAGGGCACAACTCTTCACGCAACATTCTATGGTATTAAGGATGATTCTTATGATGTAATTGATACATATAGTGAGAACTATGACATTCAATCCTCTTACTATAGGGCAAGATCGTATAGAATTTATAGAAATAAGAAAGGCAAGGAAATCAGCAGAGAAGAATTGCCAAGTTCATATTATAGTCTAAAGAACGGTGCTTCTGTTCAGACACCTGATAGTGGTGGTACAGACTATAAGCATGGTGGTCATGTAGAATAAAATATGTTGAATTTTTAAGGGAGTCGCAAAGACTCCCTTATTTTTATGAACAACTTAACAGAATATATTATGTTTGTTCACAATCTTGTAATTTAGTTTGTATTTTTTGCATTATAAAGCCCTCAATTCTTTGTTTAAAGATACAAAACAACTGAAAGGTACTGTACAAATTTATTCAATATGCTATAATTATTTACAGAAAATCTTTGGAGGGTAACTATGAAATATATGAAAAGGTATGTAAGCGTGCTACTAACACTTGCGATTATGCTAAGTTGTACATTAATCACAATGGGTTCAGTTTCGGCTGCTGAAGGTTCTAGGGCATATTTTGATAACTCAAAATACAATTGGGAAAAGGTCTATGTATATGCCTACGGTACAAAAGTAAATGCAAAATGGCCGGGTCAGTTAATGGAAAAAGGTGCAGATGGTCTTTACTCTATTGATTTTCCGGCTACATACAAATCTGAGAATGTAATTTTCAACAATGGTCTTGAAGAAGATGCAGGTAAAGAACAGTTCCCTAAAAATTCAGGTCTTAGCCTAAAGACAGGGGAATGTAAACTTTTAACTGCTGATTCTAAGTGGGTTAATTATGGTAAGATGGACGACCATGCTTATGGTTTTTCTTACACACCATCAGGTACTGTTTTCAGCAAAGATTACATTGAAGTAAAACTTGGTCTAAAGGGTAGCAAGACAGGTTTTTATTCTATTGATGGTTCAGCTAAGAAAACTTATGCTAACGGTGATACAATCAGAGTCGGTGAAGGTAAAATCGGTAACAGTACAATTAAACTAACTCTTACAACTAAGGGTAGTGATGCTGTTGAAACAACTCAAGAATATACATTTAAGAAAAAATTTACATCAACAAAGACAACTTTCTCTGCTAAGTCAGATGGTCACGCAACTGAGGCAGAGGGTGGTTACTATGGTACAAACCCTAATATGCAATTAGGTAAGTATAAGAAAGTCACAGTTGATGGTAAGACAGATGATTGGGATAGCTCAATGCTTATTGCTCAGGGTGTTGCAAACGATGACCCAAGAGTATATATGCCATCTTCAATGCACGAACAGCCTTGGGATGCATACGCACTATATGGTGCATGGGATGATGATAACCTATACTTTATGTGGGAAATGGCAAACACAACTTATATTGTTTCACCAAGTGATGACTTTGCTACATCAAACGAAGCAAGACCATGGAGAAACAGTATTCCAATGTACCTAGCACTTTCTATTGACCCTGACAAACAGGCAACAGGCAAGGCGATAGGCACAAATAAAGACGGTTCAACTTTTACAAATCCATTTGTTTGGGGTTGTGACGGTGGTGTTGCTAAAGATGGTAATGTATCTTTCACAACACATATTGATACACTTGTAGCGATGGATACAAACAACTCTAACGGTGGTGCATCAATCTTTAAGGCAGATACTAAGGATACAGATGGAACATATATGTTCAACTATGACACAAGAGTTCCTATCGGTGTTAATTCGTTCCAAGCTCAGGATAACCGAAACGGTTTCAAGATTAAGCATGCTAACGGTACAAAGAGTGATTCAATTATTGGTATAAACGGTGCAAAGGGTGACCGTAAACTTGGTGATAATCTTGACCCTGACTCAAGCTGGGTTGACTTTAAAGACCTTGGTTACAAATCAGAATATGGTTACATCTATGAAGTAGCTATTCCACTAAAAACTCTAGGCATTGACAGAAACTATATTGAAACTAAGGGCATTGGTGCAATGCAGATTTTAACATACGGTACTTCCGGTATGGATACATTACCACACGACCCATCAATGTTAGATAATGCAAATGTTGAATATAGCTATGACCCATCAACTTCACACGAAAAGGAAGATGTTGATAATATTACAGTACCACTAGCTAGAATGGGTGCTTTACTATCAGATACAGTTGTAAACGAAGCTCCTCTAGAAATTAACTGTGGTGCAGATAAAAATTCCGGTCAGAGTGTTGGTGCTGCAATTACTCTACAGTCAGAAGCATATAACAATAAGGGTAATGTTTCTTATGAATTCTATGTAAATAATGAAAAACTAACTAATACAACAACAAATACTGCTAGGTGGACACCATCAAAGGATGGTAGCTATTCACTAAAGTTTGTTGCTAAGGATTCTAACGGAAAAACTGTAGAGAAAACAATCCTATATAATGTTGGTGAAGCTAGTAGCGAAAAGCTATTGGGGGACGCTAATGGTGACGGTAAGGTAGACGTTAAGGATGCAACATTAATTCAAAAGTATGTTGTTCTAATGGCAGATATTGCCCCTGAAAACCTATCAGTAGCTGACTATAACAAAGATGGTAGAATTGATGTTAAGGATTCATCAGCTGTTCAAAAGTCAGTATTAAATATGTAATTTGGTTAATAGATTTTGTTCATTAAAATTTTTTCTCCAGAAAAAAGAATATTTTAAGAAAAGAACTGTCGTTAGGCAGTTCTTTCCTTTTTGTTATTTATGTACATTTAGTAAACTTTGTTCAGTCTTTATTTATAAATTATAACTATTGAAAAGATTTCTGATATAATAGTATAATTGTAGTATAATATTGAGGAGGACATTTATGAATAAAACTAAAAGAATGATTTCAATTCTAATGGCAATAAGTATTGCTGTTAGCGTACTAATGGTAGGTTCTGTTTCAGCATCAGCAGTAACTGCTAATGCTATTAAGGATGTTCCTGCATACAAAAGCAGAACTGCTTATATTGACAGTGTAAGAAAAGGCACAACTCAAGCATCAGACAGTTTTGTTGATACTTTTGAGAAGGTTTATTCTTTTACTTTAAAGAATGATGCAAACTTTATGCTTAACTTTGGTTTTACTAACCATACAAAGTATAGCTGGAATGAATCATATCTTGTTGAAGTTTATACTGACCCTAACTTGCTTTATAAGAAAGATTTGACTGTAATTAAAAACGATAACAACAATGAAGCAATGTATGGTTTCTTAGGCAAAGGTACTTATTATGTAAAGGTGTACTATAAAAATAAAACTAAAGAACAAATAAACAGTACTTTCTTTATGTCACTAGGTCAAGTTAGCAAAAAAACTAAATTCACTACAGTTTCTTATGTAAGAACTAATAGAGACAAGACAGTTACATATAGATTAAACACTGTAGATGCTCCACAAACTGTTTATGTTCATACTTGTAATTACGGTAGAACAACAGGTACTACTATAACTGTTTGTGGCCAGGCAATAACTTTAAATTCTAAGAATGAATTTAATTATACCTACAAAAATCAAGATCCTAATGCACATATGAGCATTTGGGTTAAAGATGTAAACGGTTATGTTAGTGAAACATATGCTCTTTGTCTAAATAAGTATACTGCAACAGTAGTTGGCGTTAAGAATAAAGATTATACCGGTAGAAATGTAGGTCAAAGTGGTCTAAGTGTAAAGGCAGGTTACGATGCTGCAAGTTATAGACTAAGCTATAGAAATAACAAGAATGTTGGTACTGCAACAGTTTATATTAACGGTAGTGGCACTACAATCGGTTCTGTTGCAAAAACATTTAAAATTGTACCTAGCAAGATTACTAAGGCAACTTCTAAAGTAAAGGGTAGCAAGGCTGCTTTATCTTGGAGTAAGTCAAAGGGTGCTAAGAAGTATGTTCTTCAGAAAAATGTTAAGGGTAAGTGGAAAAATGTAAAAACACTCTCTTCTACTTCTTATAAGTTAACAGTATCTAAGGGTAAGACTAAGTTTAGAGTTTACGGTACTGCAACAGTAAGAAAAAAGGCTTATAACGGCTATGGAAAAACATTTACAGTAAACAGAAAGAAATAATTTTAATTTAATAAAATAAAAGAACCTCTTTTGCACATAATAAGTGTAAAAGGGGTTTTTCTTATGATAAAAAGAGTTGGCTCATATACAGTAGAATTTTTACATCCACCGGTAATAACAGGTTATAGTTCAGTAGTTGGCAAGAAGGAGGCTGAAGGTCCTTTAGGAAAATATTTTGACAAGATTTTTTACGACTCAAGGGCTGGTCAACCTACTTGGGAAAAGGCAGAGGTTAAGTTTCAGCAAGAGGCCTTTATTGGTGCAATGACAAAAAGCAAAACACATCCGGAGGATATTGACTTTGTTTTTGCAGGGGATTTATTAAATCAGCTTATAAGCTCCAGTTACTCAATGAGAAGTTTTAATATCCCTTACCTTGGTCAGTATGGGGCTTGTTCAACAATGGCTCAGGGGATAATTATGGCTTCATTTACAGTAGGTGGTGGAAGTGCAAGAGAAACTGCCGTTGTAACCTCATCGCATTTTTGTACAGCAGAAAGGCAGTACCGTTATCCACTTGAATATGGTGGTGTAAGACCTCAAACTGCTCAATGGACAGTAACAGGTTCAGGCTCTGTAATTGTCAGTAATGAGGGAAAAGGCATTGAAGTGGTAAATGCCACAGTAGGAAAAATTGTGGATAAAGGGGTAAAGGATATAAACAATATGGGTGCTGCTATGGCACCGGCAGCCTATGACACAATTTTGACCTACTTTAATGATACCAAGACCACACCTAATGACTATGACAGAATTTTTACAGGTGACTTAGGACAAGTAGGTTCGGAGCTTTTGCATCAATTGTTAAATGATGATGGGTATAACATTGATAGTGTTCATAGGGATTGTGGACTGATGATTTTTGACAGAGATACTCAAGATGTTCATGCAGGTGGTTCAGGCTGTGGATGTGGTGCATCGGTACTTTGTGGCAAAATATTAAAGGATATGGAAAGTGAAAAGTACCGAAATGTACTGTTTATAGCTACAGGTGCGTTGATGAGTCCAACTGCAAATCAGCAAGGAGAGAGTATTCCGGGGGTTGCACATTTGATACATTTAAAATGTCAATAGTAAATAGTAACAATAAAAGTGCCTCTATAATAGGGGTACTTTTGTTGTTTATGTAAGAATTTTTAAATTTTTTGTTTTATTTTTGTAACTTCCTTGACAGAGGTGATATTACTATTTGTAATATAATTATGTTGAAAACCATATGGAAATTGTTAATGTGAAAAACTTTCCTTGTAGAAAAATGCATTATTTTTAGAGTATTAGTGGATAACTTCAAGGGTTTTCCTAGTTGCCAACATAGTTTTCCACATAAATGTTAGTAAAATGTTAGTTTACTAACTGTATAATTGTAATTTTAATTATTACAAAGAATTATCAAATTTGTTTTATTTTTGGTGATTACATACTAAATACTAGGTCAAAAATATAGATAGAAAGAGGGTTTTGCTATGTTAAGAGGCATAAACAGACAGGTTCTGGAGATTACAGAAACCAACAATATGTATTACGAAAAGGCTCTGCTTGTGGTTCGTCCTGAATATACAGATGCTCAGAAAAATGTTTTGGAAAGAGAAGCAAAGTTAATGCTAAGGCGAATGTACCCACCGTCAGCAATAAAAATAAAATCTAAGATTATTTATTGGTCAATTAGGTTGGGTGTTTCAGCCTTAATGGGTGGACTGGCTACTGCTATAATAATATTACTTTCTATGTAATCTTATACCTAAGCTATTCATATAATTTTATATAAATTATATGGAGGCTGTTATGAAAGTTAAATTTTTTCGTAACCTTGAAATAGTAGGTGCTTTCTTTGTGTTTTCTTTGGCGTTTTTGTTGCACTATATTTATCAGCTAACTGACGGTACGGTTTTTTCGATTCTTTTTGGTGCAGTTAATGAGTCAGTGTGGGAAAATACAAAAATATTTCTCATTGCCTATGCCATTTGGGGACTTGTTGAGCTTTTGGTTTCCAATGTGTATTTCAAGCCATTTGTAGTGGGTAAAGTCCTTGGCATTTACTTTATGGGATTTTTCATAATCATTATGCACTATTTATTTTCACTTTTTGTTGGAGATAAAATGGTTGGTGTTGATATTGCTATGGGCGTTTTTGCAGTTATTTTTTCTCAGATTATTTCTTATAAGGTTACTTTAAGTGATAAAAATTTCAGTACTTACTTTGTACCGTCATTATTTTTGTTGGGACTGTTCCTTATTGCATATTTTTCCTTTACGGTTTTTCCACCACATATGGGACTTTTCAAAGATGAAACAACAGGCTTTTACGGAATTTTGCCGAATTATGTAGATAAAGGTGCAGCAGTTTTAAATAATCTGTAAAACCCCATAATTATTTTAGTTTTTTTATGTTTTTGCTTTTACTTAATTTCCTTTTGTGTTATACTTATTCTGTACAAATTACTAGAAAAGGTATAAACAAAAGGAATTTTTTATGGAACAAAATAAACAGAATTTAGATAATCAAAGAAATGATATAATTGCAGGTCGTAACCCTGTTATGGAAGCAATCCGTAGTGGCAGAAGTATTGAGTCAATCCTTGTAGCAAAGGGAGAGAGAAGTGGCTCGGTTGTTGCGATTATTGCAAAAGCAAAACAGAAGAATATCCCTGTTAAAGATGTTGACTCGAAAAAGCTGGATTTCTTAGCTAAAGGTGTAAACCATCAGGGTATTGTTGCTCAATGTGCAGTAAAGGAATACAGTACACTTGAGGAGGTTTTTGCTTTAGCAGAAGAGAGAGGGGAAAGTCCTTTCATAATTGTTCTTGACAAGATAGAAGACCCACACAACCTAGGTGCTATCATTCGTACTGCAGAATGTGCCGGTGCTCACGGTGTAATTATTCCTGAAAGAAGAAGTGCAGGACTTTCTTATACGGTAGAAAAAACTTCTGCCGGTGCATTAGAGTATATGCCGGTTGTAAGAGTTAAGAATATTTCAGCAGTACTCCAAAAGCTAAAGGATAAGGGTATTTGGGTTTATGGTGCTGATATGTACGGTGAGCATTACAAGAAAGTTAACTTTGACGGTGCAGTTGCCCTAGTAATCGGTAATGAGGGTAAGGGTATCAGTCCACTTGTTGCAAAGGATTGTGATGTTATTGTTTCACTTCCTATGAAGGGCAAAATCAATTCTCTTAACGCTTCTGTTGCAGCAGGTATTTTAATGTATGAAATTGCAGACAAAAGATAAATAGGAGAGAAGTAATGGAGTTTAAGAAACCTGATTTCCTAAAAAATAAGGTTAAGAAAAAGCCTAAAAAGGAAGAGAAAAAGGTAACTAAGAAAGAAAATCAAGCTCCACCGGAGGTAACAGAGGATATTAAGACTATGTTTTACTCAATGGCTCCTGTGGATGATGAAGATGAAGAAAATAATACAATTGTAGGAGAGAAAATCGGCACTACCATGAACGCTGAGGTTATGATGGAACGCCAAGGTGACGAAAACGGTAAAGTGACCGATGATGAAGAAGATTTACCGGACTATAGTGGTGACTTTTTCAATGCTCCTGTTCCTGTTGAAGAGGATGTTGAACTTAGCAGTGATGTACCGGAGGGTACACTGGTAGCTGACGATGTTATTGAGAGTGTTCCTCAGTTTGACATTAAGCCTATTGAAATTGAAGATATAGATACTATTGATATAGATATTCCTGATGTACCGGAAAAAAAGGAAGAAGATACTTTTCCTATTGCTATGGCTAATGAGGACTTTGACGAAGAAAAGTTCAAGAAGGATAGCCTTGATGAATTGATTAAGGAAAAAAATCTTCCTCCATTACCTAAGCATGAGGATGAAGAAGAACCTGATGATTTCCATTATGAAAAGCTTTTCGGAAAGCAAAAGCCTGTACCACAAGGTACAACTCAGGTTTCTAAAGTGCCGATTTATAAGCCTGAAAGTCCTTTGGAACAGTTAAATGTTAATGTAGGTAAGTTTTCAGTTGTAGTTAGACAAGAGTATGAAGAATATCTAAAAAGCAAGAATCCTGAAATTTCTGCTACATATAAGCCAACTTCAACTGTAGTTACAGAAGAACCAATAAATAATAAAAATAAATTTGCACAATCAGTTATCAACCTATTTACTTCAAAGGGTAAGGATACTGTAGAAAACAGAACAACTGCAGAAAAGGTTGTTACTGTTGATGACTATGATGACGAAAATGATAAGGAAAGTGTTGCTGATGAAATTAACAGTAACCTAAGTAAACTAAAGTTCCAAAGTTTTGCTTTAGGTGTTTTAGCTGTGGCAACATTGTTCTTTGTATTTTTACAGAGAGCATTGCCATCAACTTTAGGTGCAGGTTATGTAGCACCTGTAATTTACGGTGTGTTAAACTTAATTGTTATTTTAGTAGCAGGTGCAGTTTCAAGAGTAGCACTAAAGAATGGCTTATCCTCACTTATCAAGTTTAAGGGTAATTCCGATACGGCAGTAGCAGTAGGTTATGTTTGTGGTGTGCTTTCAAGTATAGTGGGACTGTTTGTCAGCCAAAGTTACTTTATGGGTAAGTACAGTTACTATACAGTTATCCTTATTTTAGGGCTACTGTGCAACTCTGTTGGTAAGTATTATATGGTTAGCAGAGTTGACAAGAACTTTAAGTTTATTGCTGATGATAATAAGAAAATGTATTCAGCAAAAATTTATACTGATGAAAATATTGCCTCAAAGATGATGAGTGGTACTGTTGTAGAAAAGCCTATTGTTGCTTATCAGCACAAAACAGACTTTTTGACAAACTACTTGCAACTTTCCTATGCACCTGACCCATCAGAAGAGGCAGCCGGTAAAATTGCACCATACACCACAATTTGTGCAATAGTTGTTGCAATTTTATTTGGGCTAATTAAGAAAGATTTTGTAGGTGCAATCAGTACACTTTCACTTATTACAACAGTAAGTATCCCTATTTGCACTTTGATGGCAGTTAATGTGCCTATGAGAAAACTTTGTAAAACACTACTGAAAAAGGGTGCAATGCTTTGTGGTTATCAAGGTGTAAATCAGTTTTGTGATACATCGGCAATTATGGTTGATGCCAGTGAACTATATCCTGAAGGCTCAATTATCCTAAACAACATTCAAGCATTTAATGAAGTGAAACTTGATGAATCTTGTTTATGTGCTGCAGCAGTACTAAAGGAAGTAAACAGTCCACTTTCTTATGTGTTTGATAAAGCACTTCAAGAGAGCAGAATGGTACTTCCTGATGTTGAGTCTGTAATGTATGAAGATGGTCTTGGACTTGTTGGTTGGGTAAACGGTGACAGAATTCTTGTAGGTAACAGAGAACTTATGAGAAAGTACAGTATCAATATGCCTGAAAGAAATATTGAAGAAACATACCACCATCAGCATAAGCAAACAACTTTTATTGCTCAGTCAGGTGTACTTGTTGCAATGCTAATTACAACATACAGACCTAGTATTGAAATTTCCAGAGAACTTCAAAGAACTGAGTACAATGGCATTAGCCTACTAATCAGCACAAGTGATTGTAATATTACATCAGAACAAGTTTCTGAGGACTTTGGAGTGTTCTATAGAAGTGTAAAGGTACTTCCAACAGGACTTGGCAATGTTTGTAAGGAAGTAACCGGTGTACATGAAGAAAAATCCAGAGCATACTTAGCAACAAGAGGTAAATTTACTCAGATTGCCAGAGCACTCTCCGGATGTGTACAGATGAGAACAAATATAAGTATTTCTGTAATTATTCAGCTAATTGGTGTGGCACTTGGCATTATGATTATGTCAACAATTGCCCTTTATGCCGGTACTTCAATTTTGGGTACAGTAGAAATGCTACTTTATACAATTTTCTGGGGAATAGCAACAATGATTGTCCCTATGATTAAGAAACCTTAGGAGGAATTTTATTATGTTAATCGCACCATCACTACTATCATGTGACTTTTCAGTTATGGGTGAAGAAATAGAGAGAATGGACAAGTCAGGAGCAGACTATATGCACCTTGATGTTATGGATGGTCACTTTGTACCGAATATTACATTTGGTGCACCTGTTATTAAAACGGTTAGAAAATATACCGAAAAGCCTTTTGATGTACATTTAATGATTTCTGAACCGCTAAAGTATATTGAAGACTTTGCAAATGCCGGTGCTGATATTATTACTTTCCATATTGAAAGTGACAGTGATGTACAGGAAACTATTGATAAAATCAAGGCTTGTGGCAAAAAGCCCGGACTTGTAATTAAGCCTAATACAAAGGCTGAAGAAGTTTTCCCTTATCTAAAGGATTTATTTATGGTTCTTGTAATGACAGTTGAACCCGGTTTCGGTGGTCAGTCATTTATGGCAGATATGCTACCAAAGGTTAAAGAAATCAGAGAAGAAGCTAACAAGGTAAATCCTGAACTTCTTATCGAAGTTGATGGTGGTATCGGTGAGGCTACTATTAAACAGGCATATGATGCCGGTGTTGATGTTTGTGTTGCAGGTACAGCAGTATTTAAGGCTGACTCAGCTACTGAGGCTATTAACCACCTTAAGGCTCTTTGTAAGTAAGATTTTTACTGATATTTTCTACACAATTTTCACCGATATATTTTCCGTATTCCTTTAGCCTAGCTAAGAGAATATTACTGTTTTCACATTTCTCTCCGTATTGACACACAAGGAGTTTTGTCTTTTTAGAGATAAATGAATTGGAAAAACATAGGTAGTATTTGTTATCCATTATGTAACTATGGTTTCTTGATAATGAATAAGAAGATTTGTGTAAGGTAAATATACAATTTAAGTAATCATCACAATTTTCAAAAGAATATATGGTGTGGTCAAGGTTTCTTTTTACTTTAAATCTTTTTCTGCCATATCTGATGGTTAAGAGAAAGATTGAACCTTTCCTTGACTTAACAACCTCTAACACAAATGCACAGTGCTTTGTGTTTAACTTTTCAACAGTTGCAACAATGTTCATAATGTGATATATTAAATCGTCCTCAGTATTAAAGGTAAGTTCGTCTTGTAAAAATTCAAACATAAATGAAGTATTATTTATCTTTGTAATAGTCATACTATTACCTCCTTTATATAAATGATAAATGGTACTAAGGACATTATCAACTGATTATTGTTTACAGTAAATAAAACACTAAATTAATTTCAAAAATTTACTATAGAAAGGAAGATGAAATATGCCACAGTGGTTAAGTGACGCAGTATTTTACGAAATTTATCCTCAGTCTTTTAACGATACTAACGGTGATGGTATCGGTGATATTCAGGGTATTATTGAAAAACTTGATTATGTAAAGGGTCTTGGTTGTAACGCAATTTGGCTAAACCCTGTTTACGATTCACCGTTTATGGATGCCGGTTATGATGTAAGAGATTACAAGAAGGTTGCTCCTAGATATGGTACAAATGAAGATTTGGTAAGACTTTTTGATGAGGCTCACAAAAAGGGTATTAAGATTTTGCTGGATCTAGTTCCGGGTCATACAAGTGACCAACATCCTTGGTTCTTAGAAAGTAAAAAAGCTAAGGAAAGTGAATATACAAACAGATATATCTTTACAAAGTCAGTATGGGATGCACCACCTGAATATAGAATGATGTGTGGTTTATGTGAGCGTGACGGTAACTATATGGTTAACTACTTTAGTAGCCAACCTGCTCTTAACTATGGTTTCTACGAAGTAACTCACCCTGAGTGGCAGTTACCTTATGACCATCCTGATGCATTAGCTACAGCAGAAGCAATTAAGGATGTTATGAGATTTTGGCTAGATAAGGGTGCTGATGGTTTCAGAGTTGATATGGCTGACTCTCTAGTAAAGAATGATGATGAAAAAATCGCTACTGCTAAGATTTGGCGTGGTGTTAGAGAAATGTTAGACAAGGATTACCCTGAGGCTGCTATGGTTTCAGAATGGTGTAACCCTGAAAGAGCTATCAACAATGCCGGTTTCCATATGGACTTTTATCTTGACCATTACGGAAATGGTTATAGTCGTCTGTTTAGATATGAAAAAGATGGTGAAAACAAAGCATTCTTCCATAAGAATGGTAAGGGCGATATTACTGCTGCTATGGATGAGTATGTTCCTAACTATAAAAAAACTAAGGCTAACGGTTACATTAGCTTTATGACTAATAACCACGATATGCCAAGAATGACTCACTATGCAGATAAAGAAACAATCCGACTTGCTTTTGCAACTCTGTTTACTTTACCGGGTGTACCATTCCTATATTATGGTGATGAAATCGGTATGAGATACCAAGGTGACCTTGTTTCTAAGGAAGGTGGTTATTCTCGTACAGGTTCAAGAACACCTATGCAGTGGAATAGTGAAAAGAACCTAGGTTTCTCAACTGCTGATGAATGTTATCTACCGGTTGATAAGAACGCTGATGCACCAACTGTTGAAAATCAGAAGAATGACCCTGACTCAATTTATAAGGTTGTAACTGATGTTATTGCACTTCGTCATAATAACAAAGACCTAGGCAATGACGGTGACTTTGAAGTTGTTTATGCTGAGAAAGAAAAGTATCCTTTCATCTACAAGAGGGGTAAGTTTGTTGTTGTTGTAAACCCATCTGCAAATGACGAAACTGTACCATTTGATTTTGATGTTGCTTCAACTCTATACCAAATCGGCGAAACAGAAGTAAAGAATAATAAGGTTACTGCTTATGGTAGTTCTTTCGCTATCTTTGAAGTAAAGTGATTTTCGAATTTTATTCTGTTGATTTATAGTAGAAATTAAATTTTATAACTAATTTATCATTACTCATAGCCCAAATTGAAAAATCAAACTTTATATATCAAATATAATAGCAAAAGAAAAAGGTCTGCACCGTTAAGTGTAGACCTTAATAATTAGAAAAATAACCTAAAACTAAATTAGAAGATACAAGTTAAAAGCCACTTAAATCTTTCTTCACCATAAACTGCGTGAGGAACTTTTGCCGGCATAATAAGTGTTTCACCTTCGGAGACAATGTGTTCTACACCACCAACAGTGAATTTGCCTTTGCCCTCAAGAACAGTAACCATTGCGTCACCTTCTGACTGATGAGTAGAGATTTCTTCATCTTTTTCAAAAGCAAAAAGTGTTAGACTAACTGCATCATTTTGCACTAAAGTCTTGCTTACAATCTGACCATCCTGAAAGTTAACCTGATCTTTTAGTTTTAATACCTGTGATTTTGCTATATTTTTAATTAGTTTTTCCATAAGAAACACTCCTTTTACAATAATGTTATACCATGATTTTTTGAAAATATAAAGTTATTTTATAAAAAGTATTGACAATATTACTTTTGCTTATTATACTGTAGTTAGTTAATTAGATAATTGTCTAAATAACTAACTATAGATTATTATTTATTAATTAGAAAGGCTGGTGTTAAGTGTGGGAGATGTGTGGAAAGCATTGGCTGACCCTACAAGAAGAAAAATTTTATCACTATTAAAGGATAAAGATATGAATGCCGGTGAAATTGCAAATGAGTTTAATATGACAAAACCATCAATTAGCAATCACCTAAATATTCTTAAACAAGCTGACCTGGTAGATGCTGAAAAGGTAGGTCAAAATGTAAATTATTCCCTCAAGACCAGTGTTCTTCAGGATGTTTTGAAACTTATTTCTGACTTAAGTAACAGAGGAAAGGATTAGTTATGAAAAAGTATCTATGCTTAATAATTTCATTGTTGAATGCAGTAGCCACAGCAATTTATATTGCACTTATTGATAAAGATATTGTGCCTATCCACTATGATTTTTACGGTAATGTGGATAATGAAGGCTCAAAATGGTCTTTTATGTTTTTACCTGTTATTTTAGTTGTAATGGCAGTAGTGTTCCTTATAATCGAAAAGGTTATGGCAAAGAATATTAATTATCAGAAAAACAGTAAATACCTAACTATTTGCATTACAGGATTTTATGTTTTGATGTCAGCAATGTTTTGGGTGTTATTAATCTTATCAACAAATGGTAACGGTAAAATTTTATCAAAGGCTGTTCCATTTGTCTGTAGTGTTATTCTTGGTTTAATAGGTATATTGTTTAGTAACTTTATGCCAAAGATAAAGCCTAACGGTACATTTGGTATTAGAGTTTCTGCAACCTTAAATAACGAAACTGTATGGAAAAAGACCCATAGATTTGCCGGTAAAACAGGTATGGTAGGTAGCTTCTTAGTGTTAATAACCGGTTTTGTTTCTCTATTTTGTGGTGACTTTAGTGCAGTAGTTTCCATTGTTGGTATAGTTATTTTTGTTGTAACTATTGCAGTTTTGCCAACAATTTATGCTTACAGAGTAAAAGCAAATATGAATAAAGGGTAAATATTATTTATATATTTACAAATTATTGCAAAAGATAATTCTTCATGTTAAAATGTTATAGAAATGAGGTGCAATAAATGAAGAAATCACTTTCTTTTTTAGTAATATTAACATTAGCAGTTTCAATGCTTTTGGTTGGTTGTGGCAGTGACAGTCAAGGTACAAATACCGGTAGCCAAAACTCAGAAACTCAACCTACAACTGCTGAGCTAACTTATCCTGTTGGTGGTAAGGTTGATAAATCTCAACTTAATGAATCTAATATGTATGAAATTTATGCTGATGATGATGTGTCACATGCATATCCATTAGAGTCCTTTGAATGTGATAAAGATGGAACAATAAAAAGTGGTGACATAAATGTTTATGACAGTAACCATAATATAATTAAGCTAACTCACTATGAGGGTGAAACACTTGATTATACAGAAGTTAGAGAGTATGATGAGAAAAATCAGAATACAAAAATCACTAGTTATGCCGGTAAAGTAGATAGAAATAACCTAACTTCTACTATGGTTATGGAATATGATGAAAACGGTAATAACATTAAGAGTACAACATATGATGACCAGAATAAACTTTTCTCAACTGAGAAAACTTCTTATGTAAAATATGGTGATACTTACTATACTAAAGAAGATACAATCTATGATGCAAATAATGTTGTAATAACAAAGACAGAATATTCTTATCGTAGTGACGGTACACAGGTCAAGGATATTCGTACAGAATACAAAAACGGTAAGGTAAATTACTATGTGGAAACTAGCTACGATAGTGAGGGTAATGCTGTTTCATATACTTATTATGATAAGAATAAAAACGTAATTGATGAACCACAAGACGAGAAAGATGCTTACGGTGAGTAATTCATAAAAAATGGGCTATTGCTTTTGCAATAGCCCTTAATTTTTTGTGTTAAATCAGTAAATTCCTTGTACTGTAACTTCACCACTAAAGACAGTTTCTGTAGTGCCATCTTCAAGAGTAACAACAAGTTCACCGTTATTATCAATGTCAGTAGCTTTACCTGATACTTTTTCACCTTTTCTTGTGAAAATAATATCTCTGCCAAGTGTTGCACAGTAGTCTTTGTATTCCTTTAAATTTTCTTCATTAAAGGAGTAGTTACCCTTTAAAAGTGTATTTTCAATGTGTTTTAGAATAAGTGCAAGAAGTTTGTTCTTGTCAATTTCTTTTTCACTTTCCAATGCACAAGATGTTGCTTTCTTGCTAATTTCTTCCGGAAAATCTTTATTAAGAATATTTATGCCGATTCCAACAACAATAAAATCAACCTTGTCAAATTCACAGTTCATTTCTGTAAGAATACCGACCAGCTTTTTGTTGCCGATAATAACATCATTAGGCCACTTAATCTCTGCACCAAAGTTAAAGTATTCATTAAGTGCCTTTGCTACTGCAAGACCACATAATGGAGTAATAGCAGAAACTTCCATTGGTGAAATTTCAGGTCTTAATAGTACAGAAAAGCTGATTGTGTCATCTTTTTTACTTTGCCATACTCTGCCTAGTCTGCCTTTGCCACCGGTCTGTTCTCTTGAGGCAATAACTGTACCGGTAGGGTACTTTTCTGCATTAGCCTTTAGGTAATTGTTTGTTGAGTCGATAGTTTCAAACACTATTAATTCTTTGCCAATCAGAGCATTATCATCAATATAAGTCTTAGTTTCACCGGCATTTAAAATACCCGGTGATGACATAAGTTTGTAGCCTCTGTTTGTAACTGAGTCAATCTCGTAACCCATTTTTCGTAAATCGTTAATGTTTTTCCATATTGCAGTACGGCTAACATTAAACATTTCTGAAAGTTCTTCACCACTAATATATCTGTCACTATTCTCTTTTAACATTTTTAGGATAGTGTCTTTCTTTTTATTCGCTTTCATAATATCACTCTTATTTGTTGTTTTTCTTATAAATAAAGTTCAATCCGTCTAATAGTAAGTTCCCGTCATATATTACATCTCTCTTGCAAACAGAAACGATACTTTCAGCATTGCCACCTGTTGCAATAATAGTAACCTTTTCGCCAAGTTCATCTTCGATTCTATCTGCTAAACCGTCAATCATAGATGCAGAGCCGTAAACTGCACCACTTTTCATACAGTCAATAGTGTTTTTGCCAATAACCTTTTCAGGCTTTTCAAGGCTGATTCTTGGTAACTGACTGGTTGATGATGACAAAGCATCTTGACTGATTCTAATACCGGGAATAATAAGTCCACCAAGGTAGTTTTTGTTTTTGTCAATAACAGAGACAGTAGTAGCAGTACCCATATCAAGAACCATTGCAGGTGTAGGATATTTATTGATTACTGCAACTGCATCAGCTACTTGGTCACAACCTAATTGTGCCGGATTGTCCAGCTTAATATTAAGACCGGTTTTTGTACCCGGACCTAAGATAACGGGAACTTTTCCTGTTAATGTTTTGATAGCTCTTTTCATTGTTAAGATTAGTGGTGGCACAACAGAACTGATGATAACACCCTCAATGTCAGCAACATCAATGTGTTTCATATTAAGCATACCAACAAACTGTAATGCGTATTCATCAGCAGTTTTTAGCTTATCTGTTGCAAGTCTGCCGGTAAAGGCAACTTGGTCATTATCTATTATGCCAATTACAATATTTGTATTGCCTATATCTATTGCAAGTAACATATTACCCTCCAATGTCAAAAATATCTACTCTAATTATGCCTTAAAAAACATATAAAATCAAGTATAAAGGTAATATTGTTGATTTTTTTGGACTATTTGATATAATCAAAATATAGAAACCTAAAGGGTTAAAGGAATGTTTATTATGAATGGAAATAATATACTAATCGGTGTAACAGGTGGTATTGCAGCCTATAAAACACCTAACCTTGTGTCAATGCTGGTAAAGCAAGGGTATAATGTTGATGTTATTTTAACGGAAAATGCAATGAACTTTATTACACCAAATACATTTGAGGCATTAACAAAAAACAGATGTATCACAGATACATTTGATAGATTTCATAGTTTTGAGATTGAACATATCAGTCTTGCTGAAAAGGCAGATGTAGTTATGATTGCACCTTGTACTGCAAATGTTATTGGTAAAATTGCAAATGGTATTGCAGATGATATGCTGACTACGACAGTAATGGCTTGTAAAAAAGCAAAGAAGTTTATTGTACCTGCAATGAATACTAATATGTACGAAAATCCTATTGTACAGGATAATATGAAAAAGTTGCAGAACTATGGTTATGAAATTATTGAGGCATCAAGTGGCAGATTAGCTTGTGGTGCAGTAGGCAAAGGTAAAATGCCTGAACCTAAGGATTTGTATAAGTACATTGAAAGAGAATGTAAGTATGGGAAAGATTTAGTAGGTAAGAAAGTAGTTGTAACTGCCGGTGCAACTCAGGAAAAAATTGATCCTGTAAGATATATTACAAATCATTCTACCGGCAAAATGGGATATGCTATTGCTAAGGTAGCTATGGAGCGTGGTGCTGATGTCACCTTAATCAGTGGTATAACTTCTCTTGAGAAAGTACCATTCGTAAATACTATTGATGTGGTGTCTGCTGAAGATATGTTTAATGCAGTTGTTGAAAATTATGATAATGCAGATATTGTTATAAAGTCAGCAGCAGTAGCAGACTTTACACCGGAAAATGTATTTGATGAAAAAGTTAAAAAATCCAGTGGAAATATGGACACAATAAAGTTAAAGCCAACTAAGGATATTATTAAGTATCTTGGTGAACATAAAGAAAATCAGTTCTTGTGTGGTTTCTCTATGGAAACAGAAAATATGGTGGAAAATTCTAGGGATAAACTCACAAGAAAAAATCTTGATATGATTGTTGCAAACAATGTTAAAGTAAAGGGTGCAGGTTTTGGTACGGATACAAATGTTGTTACAATCATTACCAAAGATAATGAAGAAACATTGCCTATTATGACAAAAGAACAAGTAGCAGAAAAGCTCCTTGACCGAATTGTTGAAAAAATACAGTAAAAATGTGGAAAAAACAAGAAAAATAAGAGTATTATTCTTTTAAAGAATATTTGCAAAAAACTATTGTGTTATCATTATTAAGCAATATTATGAATAACTATGGTTTATTCAGAAAACAGTATTTATTTTAAGGTAATAACTGGAGGCTAAACATGGAGATTAGCGAAATTAAGCAGTTGCAAATTAACGCAACTAAAGCAAGAATGGGTGCTATTATCGGCACTTATAATGCTAAGTCAGGACATCCGGGTGGTTCACTTTCTGCTGCTGATGTTTTAACTTATCTTTATTTTAAGGAAATGAATGTTGACCCATCAAACCCTAAGTGGGCAGATAGAGATAGATTTGTTCTTTCAAAGGGTCATTCAGCACCTGCACTTTATGCAGTACTTGCACTAAAGGGCTATTTTGATTGGGACGAACTAAAGTCACTTCGTCATGTAGGTGCTATGCTACAGGGTCACCCTGATATGAAGGGTACACCGGGTATTGATATGAGCACAGGTTCTCTTGGTCAGGGCATCTCAACTGCTTGTGGTATGGCTATTGCAGGTAAGATGGATAACAAGGACTACAGAGTATATACTGTTCTTGGTGACGGTGAATGTGAAGAAGGTCAGGTTTGGGAAGCACTTATGTTTGCTGCTCATAAGAACCTAGACAACCTTGTTGTTATTGTTGACCAGAACGGACTTCAGATTGACGGTACAGTTGCTGAAGTTGGTGGCATTGAACCACTGGACAAGAAGTTTGAAGCATTCGGCTTTAATACTCTAAAGGTTGACGGTCACTCATTTGAAGAACTAGACAAGGCTTTTGCAGTAGCAAAAGAAACTAAAGGTATGCCAACAGCTATCCTTATGAAAACTGTTAAGGGTAAGGGTGTTAGCTTTATGGAAAATCAGGTTGGTTGGCACGGTAAGGCAACTAACGATGAAGAATATAAACAAGCAATGGCTGAACTAGAAGCTACACTTGCATCATTGGAGGGTTAATCGTGGAAAAAGTAACTAAGGCAACCAGAGAAAGTTTTGGCGAAGCACTTTGTGAACTAGCAAAAACTGATGAAGATATTGTTGTACTAGACGCTGACCTTTCAGCAGCAACAAAAACAAGTATTTTCCAGAAGCAGTATCCTGAAAGATTTATCAACTGTGGTATTGCAGAAAGCAATATGATTGGTGTTGCAGCAGGTCTTGCAGCAGCAGGTAAAAAGCCATTTGCAGCATCTTTTGCAATGTTCTCAACAGGTAGAGCATTTGAACAGATTAGAAACTCTGTTGCATATCCTAACCTAAATGTTAAGATTGCCGGTTCTCATGCAGGTATTTCAACAGGTGAAGACGGTGCAACTCACCAGTGCCTAGAAGACATTGGTATTATGAGAACTATCCCTAATATGGTAATTCTTAACCCGGCTGACCATTGGGAAATGATGGCAGCAACTAAGGCTGCTCTTGAACACAACGGTCCTGTTTATATCAGACTTGGCAGACTTGCTATTGATTCATTTAATGATCCTGATAATTATAAATTTGAACTTGGCAAGGGTATCACTCTACATGAAGGTAACGATGTTACTGTTATTGCTACAGGTCTTGTTGTTAACGAAGCTAGAAAGGCAGTAGATGCTCTTGAAAAGGAAGGCATCAATGCAAGATTAATTAATATCCACACAATTAAACCAATTGATAAGGATATTATTATTAAGGCAGCTCAGGAAACAGGCAAGATTATTACAGTTGAAGAACACAATGTTATGGGTGGCCTTGCTGATGCAGTTTGTGAAGTTACATCTCAGTATTGTCCTGTTCCTGTAACAAGAATTGGTGTTAATGATAGATTCGGTTACTCAGGTCCTGCTTGGGAACTTCTTGAAATCTTCGGTCTAACAGAAACAAACATTAAGAAAGTTATTACTCAGGTAGTAAATAGCTAATGAGATAAAAATTAAAGCCGTCTTTATGACGGCTTTTTTTAGTTATACTAGAATTTTTACTTATAATAACAATAGGTGATTTTATGAAGATAAAGGTTATCCTTACCGGTGGTACAGTTGGTAGTGAAAAGGTTAATGGTGTTGTAAAGAATAATAAAGACTCTAACATAGCCTCAATGTGGAAAGAAAAGTTTAATTCAAATATTGATTTTGATGTTGTAAATCTTTATTCCATACTTTCTGAAAATATTAAAATTAAGAATATAGAAATGCTTTTTGCAGAACTAATAAAAGATTATAGTGACTACAAGGGAATTATTATTACTCATGGTAGCGATACACTTTCTTATACCTCGGCATTTGTTTCTATATTTTGTAAAGATTATAAAATTCCTGTTGTACTTACAGGTGCAGATAAAGTCCTTAGTGACCCTACAAGCAATGGCTATAGTAACTTTACAACCTCTGTTGAACTTATAATGGATAACAGAGTAGGGGTGTGGACAGTATTTGACAGTATCTTTAGCGCTGATACTGTTATGGAGGCTGACTATTTTTCTGATAAATTTAGAACCGGTAACAGTCCTTTAACTGTAACAAAGTGCAGTAAAAATATTACATTTAATAATAAAGTAGCTATCATAAAAATGTACCCGTTTATAGACTTTAGTATGGTTAACTTTACTGATAATATAAAGGCATGTTTGCTTGTTGGGTATCATAGTGGTACTGCTGATGAAAATGCAGTTGATATATTACTGAGTAAGTGTAAAGAGAAGAATATTCCACTTTACTTGCAAGGTCTGAATAAAGAAAGTGCCTTGTATGATTCATCAAATAATCTTCAAGAAAAAGGTGTTAACCTAGTTTATAACTCCACCCCTGAATATGCATACGCAACACTTATGATAAAAGTAAATAGCTAAAGAAAATCTCCACAAGAATTCTTGTGGAGATTATTTTATATACAATATAAGTTTGTGTCCCAACATGGGATATATGGATGGTGTCGCATATATATTTTGTAGTTAGGGTTGGCTCTATGGATAACGGCAGGTAGTCTGTAAATATCACAACATCTGTGATAACAGGCTATATTCAGTTTTGGTTTATGTTCAGCCATTAATGTCATACCACCTGAAAGTACTACAAACTCAACACCCTCAACATCCATTTTTATGTAAGTGAATTTTGTATCCTCTGCAAGAGAATCAATGCTGACAGTTTCTGCTAGTAGTCCACCATTGTTTTTGATAAGTGAACCTCTGCCCATATCTGCTCTAAATTCAAGCTCTGTGTCAAAACTCCATACTGCCTTATTTAGCAATGTTGTATTTTCTAGGTCGCCTTTAGCCTCTACTAACTTTTTAAAAGTTTTTGGCTCAGGTTCTAGGGCAGTAATTGAGTGGTAGCGGTTGCAAGTATATTTTAGAAATTCATCAATAGTGTCACCACGATAAGCACCAAGGTCAAGATAATCTTCTTCAGAATTTAGGTTAAGAATTTTAAATGCATCATCCTTGCTGCTTTCCATAGCATAAAGGTACTTTAATTCACCTGTATATTCAAAGTAGCACATATTCTTGAACACTTTCTTTGATTCTTCATCAGCCATAAGGTTGTAAGCGTTCATTATTTCTTCACCATTTCTAACAAGATAACTTCTGTTGAAAACACATTCACCGGCTACCGGTACACTGGGAATCATAACTTCATATTCCTTTTCAAGCGCTTTAATGTTAGCCATAACTTCCGGAATGTGTGTGCCAAAAGTAATAAGAATAATAAAGTCCTTAAATTCTTCCTCTATCTGTGCAAGTGTTTTTACTGTAAATTTGTGAAAACTTTGACCTCTTACAAAGTCATCAGATGCCATAACACCACTTGCGTGAATATTTAGCAGTTCAAATTCCTGTAAAACTCTATCAGCACCATCACCCATACCGTAAAGTATAATCGGCTTTCTGGTAACCATAAGTTTTTCCCATACAGATTTTTCTTTCAACAATGTATTTATCATAGAAACCCCTCATTTAAGGATTGCAACTTTTACAAGGTGTGTATCCCTCATACAGTGCATCCTTGCGATTATCAAAATAAACTTTGTTTTTATCACTCATTGCATAAACTGAGTCACAACTAGGTTTGTGAAACTTTTTGCTGTTTTTATTCCCTATAAATTTTTCTTTAGATATTGTAGTTCCTTTATTTCCTTTAGTGGCATAAGTTTCGGTTTTTATGTTGCTACTGTTATTTTTTTCAGTAGAAAAACGGATTTCTTTACCATCACTTTGAGCAACAACAGTACCTTCTAAATCGGTTCTGTAAGTTTTAATATTTCTTTTCTTTAGCTTTTCTAAAGTTTCCTTATGTGGATGACCGTATTCATTATTTACACCACAACTGATTACTGCATATTTTGGAGTAACCTTGTTTAAAAATTTCTCACTACTGCTGGTTGAACTGCCATGATGTCCTACCTTTAGTACATCAGCTTTTATGTTATAATTACTTTCCAGAATCTCATCCTCAACTAACTTTTCTGCATCTCCTGTAAATAGGAAAGAATTTTCCCCATAATCAGCTTTGATAACTACTGAGTAGTTGTTGCAGTCACTATAAATGTGATTCTTTTTAGGTGAGATAATTGTAAATGTAGCATCACCTAAAGTATAGCTTTCACCGGCATTGGCATATTCAATCTTGGTGTTTTGACTTTTAGCCTCAGTTTCAACATCTTTCCAAGTTTTAGTGTTGTATGTAACCTTAGGACAAATTAAAGTATCTGTCTGAATATTTTTCAGCACAGTATCCATACCACCAATATGGTCAGAATGTGGGTGAGTGCCAACTGCATATTTTAGCTTGGTGGCATTGTGACTTTCTAGGTAATTTACTACTGTATCACCTTTGTCATTTTCACCGGCATCTATCAGCATAGACTCATCTTTACATTGTAATAATATGCTGTCACCTTGACCAATATCAATGAAACTTACTGTCAGTCCACTATAGCTTACTTGTGTATTGTCGCTTACATCACAACCACAAGTAACTGTTGTAATAAGTAAACAAAGGACTAATAATATAGTCCCTTTACTTTTCGATATAACATTTTTCATATTAATAATTATATACCAAATAAAAATGTAATGCAATATTCATATAGTAGAATAAGTAGGTGAATATATAGCAATTATTTACAAAACACAAAAGCAAAAAGCACCTGTTCAGGTGCTCTTTACAAGAAAGGAAAAATGAAAAAATTATCTATTAAAAATTTAGTTGTTGTTTTCTTTACTGTCATTATATTACTCTGTGAAAGTGAAAGGACAATGAACATAGTGTGTAAATGTGATTAAAGTTAAATGAACCTTGACTAAAATCATCTTTATTGTTAATATTACATATAGAATAATTTTCTATCTAAGGAGAATGTAAAAATGAAAAATCCAGTTGTAACTTTTGAAATGGAAAACGGTAAGGTTTTTAAAGCTGAACTATATCCTGAAATTGCACCAAATACAGTAAAGAACTTCCTAAGCCTAGTAAACAGTGGCTATTATGATGGTCTAAACTTCCACAGAGTAATCTACGGCTTTATGATTCAGGGTGGCTGTCCTGAAGGCACAGGTATGGGTGGCCCGGGATATAGCATTAAGGGTGAATTCTCTGGCAATGGCTTTAAAAATGATTTAAAGCACACAGAAGGTGTTCTTTCTATGGCTCGTTCAATGATGCCAAATTCAGCAGGTAGCCAGTTCTTTGTTATGCACAAGACAAGCCCTCACCTAGACGGTCAGTATGCTGCTTTCGGTAAGGTTATTGAAGGTATGGATGTTGTAAATGAAATTGCTGAAGTTGACACAGATTTTCAGGATAGACCTTTAGACCCACAGGTTATGAAGAAGGTAACTGCTGAAACTTTCGGTGAAGAATACGGCGAACCTGAAAAGTGCTAATTGTATTTTAAAACACAATATCTTGTATTATTAGAACAGTGATGGTATAATTGTTATACTATAAATTGAGTTCACAAAGCACTGTTCGGTAGTGTTTAATGGGTGTACCCAAATATGGGTGCACCTTTTTGTTAGGAGAAAATATGGCAGAATATAATGTAAAATCCTTAAAAGCAGAGGAGTTTATTAATGACGGAGAAATCCTTGATACCCTTGATTATGCTGAGAAAAATAAGGATAACTTAGAATTAATTGATAAAATATTAGAGAAAGCTAAGGAAAGAAAAGGTCTAAACCACAGAGAGGCATCTGTACTTTTAGCTTGTGAGAATGAAGAAAAAATTAAGGAAATGTATGCACTTGCAAAGCAGATAAAGAAAGATTTTTACGGCAATAGAATTGTAATGTTTGCACCACTGTATCTTTCTAACTATTGCGTAAACGGTTGTGTATATTGTCCTTATCATATGAAAAATAAGCATATAGGCAGAAAAAAGCTAACTCAAGAGGAAGTAAAGAAAGAGGTTATTGCACTTCAAGATATGGGTCATAAAAGACTTGCGATAGAAGCCGGTGAAGACCCTAAGAACAATCCTATTGAATATATACTTGAGTGTATAAACACTATTTATTCTATTAAGCACAAGAATGGTGCAATCCGTAGAGTAAATGTAAATATTGCTGCAACTACTGTTGAGAATTATAGAAAACTTAAAGAAGCCGGTATAGGTACATATATTTTGTTCCAAGAAACTTACCACAAGAAAAGTTATGAACAATTGCACCCAACAGGTCCAAAGCATAATTATGATTATCATACAGAGGCTATGGACAGAGCAATGGAGGGTGGCATTGATGATGTAGGTCTTGGTGTGCTTTTTGGTTTGGAAATGTACAAGTATGAATTTACAGGACTGTTAATGCACGCTGAACACCTAGAGGCAGTTCATGGTGTTGGACCTCATACAATTTCTGTTCCAAGAATAAAAAGAGCAGATGACATTGACCCTAATGTTTTTGACAATGGTATTGATGATGATACCTTTGCAAAAATTTGTGCATTAATCCGTATTGCAGTACCATACACAGGTATGATTATCTCTACAAGAGAAAGTCAAAAGGTTAGAGAAAAGGTAATCGGACTGGGTGTATCACAAATTTCAGGTGCATCAAGAACTTCAGTAGGTGGATATACGGAAGAAATCAGACCACACGATACAGAACAGTTTGATGTTTCCGATAACCGTACACTTGATGAAGTTGTATTGTGGCTAATGAAAATGGGTTACATTCCATCATTTTGTACTGCTTGTTATCGTGAGGGCAGAACAGGTGATAGGTTTATGGCACTTTGTAAATCTAAGCAAATACAAAACTGTTGCCACCCAAATGCACTAATGACCCTAAAGGAATATTTAATGGACTATGCAAGTGAAGAAACCAGAAAAGTTGGGGAAGAACTGATTAAATCAGAACTAGAGAATATTCCTAAAGAAAAGGTAAAGAAAATTTGTAAGGACCATTTGGAAAAGATTGAACAAGGTATTCGTGATTTTAGATTTTAAGGAGAATTTATGAACACTACACCAAAGTCAAATAGACTTCATATTGCATTTTTTGGCAACTGTAATGCCGGAAAAAGCTCTGTTGTAAATGCCTTTACAAATCAAAAACTTTCTGTAGTCTCAAATGTTTTTGGCACAACAACCGACCCGGTAAGTAAGTCAATGGAACTGTTGCCAATAGGTCCTGTTGAAATTATAGATACACCCGGGTTTGATGATAACAGTGATTTAGGAAAACTAAGAGTAGAAAAAACTCTCCAAATTCTTAGGAAAACCGATGTTGCAATTCTTGTAGTTGATATAACAAAAGGAAAGAATGATTTTGACAGAAAGCTGATTTCACTTTTTAAGGAAAAGAATATTCCGTACACTATTGTATATAACAAAATGGATTTGCAAAAATTAGATAACCTATCTAATAATGAAATTATGGTTAGTGCCACAGAAAATATTGGTATTAACGATTTAAGGGAAAAGGTTGCACATTTTGTAAAAATAGAGGATAAAAAGATTATCGGTGACAAACTAAATGAAGGCGATATTGCTCTATTGGTTGTGCCGATTGATAAGTCAGCACCAAAGGGTAGGCTGATACTTCCTCAGCAACAGACTATTAGGGATATTCTTGATAGCAACTGTACTGCAATTGTGTGTAAAGAGGACAAAATAACCGAAACTATTAATAACTTTAACAAAAAGCCAAAGGTGGTTATTACAGATAGCCAAGTTTTTAAAAAGGCAAATGCCGATACACCAAAGGATATTTATTTAACTTCATTTTCAATATTAATGGCTAGGTACAAAGGCTTTTTAGCTACAGCAGTAAAAGGTGCTAAGGCAATTAGTAGTTTAAATAACGGTGACAAAATTCTTATTGCAGAGGGTTGTACCCACCATAGACAATGTGAAGATATAGGCACAGTTAAACTGCCTAAATGGTTAAATAATTTCACAAATAAAAATATAGAAATTGATTTTTGCAGTGGTACAGAATTTCCAAATGATTTAGGAAAGTATAAACTCATTATTCATTGTGGTGGTTGTATGCTCAATGAAAGAGAAGTCCAAAGTAGAATGAATATGGCTATTAAACAAAATGTGCCTTTCACAAATTACGGTACATCAATAGCTTATATGCAAGGAATACTGGAAAGAAGCCTAGAAATTTTCCCTGAATTTTTAGAGCTTATTAAGTGAAAAAGTAAAATATAATTACATAGTAATATAAAAATAAGGGCTTCCATTTAGAAACCCTTTTGTGCATTATAAAATTATCAAATCACAAACCCACCATTAACATTTAGAATATTGCCGGTTAGGTAGTCGGAGTCTTTACTACCGAAGAAGGCTACTGCTTTTGCAATATCTGTAGGAGTACCAAGTCTTTTTAGTGGAGTGTTATTTTTTAGGTCTTCCAAGGTTTCCTCACTAAAAATATTCAGCATATCGGTTTTGATAACACCGGGACAAACGCAATTTACATTAATGTTGCTAGGTGCAAGTTCCTTTGCCAAAGCTTTTGTAAAGCCGATAATACCTGCCTTTGCAGTGCTGTAATGAACTTCACAGCTACCACCGGTGACACCCCACATAGAGCTGATGTTGATTATCTTACCGTATTGACGATAAATCATATCATGCATTACTTCTTGTGTGCAGTTAAATGCACCGTCAAGATGAGTGCTTAACATTACTTTCCATTCATCATTTGTAATTTGTGAAAATTCCTTTTGTGTGCTGATACCGGCATTATTTACAAGGATGACTATTGTTCCAAGTTCATCCTTAATTTTAGCTACCATATGGGCAACTTCATTTCTGTCTTTAACATCAGCCTTGTAAGCACCCACAGGTACTTTGTATTTTTTCATTAATTCTAAGGAAAGTGCTTTTGCCTTTTCTTCGCTTTTGTTGTAGTTAATTGCAACGGCATAACCAAGGGAAGCAAATTCTTCGGCAATAGCACTGCCGATACCCTTTGAACCACCGGTTACAAGAACAGTATTCATAAATTTTACCTCATATCTAAAAATAAAGGCATTGGATAACCAATGCCTTTTGTTGTTATATTAAAGAAAATTATTTTTTCTTCTTAAAGCCATCTTTTAGGCTAACACTTCTGTTAAATACAAAGTGGTCTTTGCTACTGTCTTTGTTGTCAGTACAGAAGTAACCTAGTCTCATAAACTGATAATGAGTATGTGGGTTATCCTTAACAGATGCCTCAACCTTACAATTATTTAGTACAACAAGACTTTCAGGATTAATATAGTCTAGGAAGTTCTTGTCACCTGTGTCAGGTTCAGGATCAGTAAATAGATTGTCATATAGTCTAACTTCAGCAGGTACATAGTTATTAGCATCTACCCAATGGATAGTACCTCTAACCTTTCTACCGTCAGGAGTATCACCACCACGAGATTCTGGGTCATATTCAGCATATACAGTAGTAACATTGCCGTTTTCATCCTTGTCACAACCTGTACAAGTAACATAGTAAGCTGACTTTAGTCTTACTTCATTACCCGGATATAGACGCTGATACTTTCTGAAAGGTTCTTCCATAAAGTCTTCGCTTTCAATGTAACATTCTCTTGAGAATGTAATTGTTCTTTCACCGTCCTCAGGGTGGTTAGGGTTGTTCTCTACTGTGAATTCTTCTGTTTTGCCCTCAGGATAGTTAGTGATAACCAGCTTAATAGGGTGGATAACAGCCATAATTCTGTTTGCTCTATCGTTAAGGTCATTTCTTAGACAATGTTCTAGGAAACCGTATTCAACTGTTGAATTAACCTTAGACACACCAATCTGTTCACAGAATGAACGGATAGATTCAGGTGTGTAACCTCTTCTTCTTAAACCACATAGAGTAGGCATTCTTGGGTCATCCCAACCATTAACATAGCCTTCTTCTACCAACTGACGAAGCTTTCTCTTGCTCATTACTGTGTTGTTAATGCCAAGACGAGCAAATTCAATCTGTCTAGGTTTAGCAGGTGCTGAAATATTAGCAATAACCCAATCATATAGTGGACGGTGACTTTCAAATTCAAGTGTGCATAGTGAATGTGTAATGCCTTCAATAGCATCTTCAATAGGATGAGCAAAGTCATACATAGGATAAATGCACCAATCAGTACCTGTCTTATGATGTGCCATATGGTTGATACGGTAGATTACAGGGTCACGCATACTAAAGTTACCTGAAGCAAGGTCAATCTTTGCTCTAAGAGTCATTTTACCGTCTTCAAATTCGCCATTCTTCATTCTTTCAAATAAATCAAGGCTTTCTTCAATAGGTCTGTCTCTATAAGGGCTCTTTGCAGGAGTTTTTAGGTCGCCTCTGTATTCCTTCATCTGTTCTGCATTTAGTTCGCAAACATAAGCTAAACCTTTCTTGATAAGTTCAACTGCATAGTCATACATTTGTGGGAAGTATTCAGATGCAAAGTAGAATCTGTCACCCCAATCAAAACCAAGCCACTTAATATCTTCCTTAATAGCATCAACATATTCTACATCTTCTTTAGTAGGGTTTGTGTCGTCCATTCTAAGGTTACAAAGTCCGTTGTACTTTTCTGCTGTGCCAAAGTCAATGCAAATAGCCTTTGCATGACCAATGTGTAGGTAGCCGTTTGGTTCAGGAGGAAAACGAGTGTGTACTGTTTTACCTTCATACTGACCACCTTCGGCAATATCTTCATCAATAAAAGTATGGATGAAGTTACTTGACATTACTTCTTCATTATTATTGTTCTTTAGTTCCTCAGCCATAGTGTTCCTCGCTTAAAAATTTTTCTTAAATAATAGATAAAATTATTATATCATAAATATAGAAATTTTCAATATTAGATTTATAGCTAATTTTAGGACTGCCGTTATGTCAAATTAGAAGTATTGTATATGGTGAAAATAACTAAATATAAAGAATATCACTATCATTTTAAACGAATTTAAGTAGGTTTATTTGTGCAGTTAACTAAATTTTTTTGCTAATTCTTTAACACTTTAAAGCGTTATTGACAACCAAATTTTACTGTGATAAAATTGAGTTACTAAAAATAGAGAGGAACTCTATTTGGGAGGAAAAAACAATGAAAAAAATATTAGCAATGCTTTGTGTTGTTGCTATGGCTCTATGTGCAACTGCTTGTGGCAGTAGCTCAAACGGTTCAAGTAGTGACGCAAACAAAAGTTACAAAATCGGTATCTGTCAGCTTATTCAGCATCCTGCTCTTGATGCTGCAACAAAGGGCTTTAAGGCTTATTTAACAGAAAAACTTGGTGACAAGGTATCTTTCACAGAACAGAACGCTGCAGGTGACTCAGCTACTTGTGCTACAATCTGTAATCAGTTTGCTTCTGACAATGTTGATTTGATTCTATCAAACGGTACTGCTGCTTTACAGGCTGCGGTTTCTGCAACAAAGACTATTCCTATCCTAGGTACTTCAATTACAGATTACGGTTCAGCTCTTGGTATTGACAACTGGACAGGTACAACAGGTGCTAATGTATCAGGTACAACAGACCTTGCTCCACTTGACGAACAGGCTGATATGATTAATGAATTATATCCAAACTCTAAGAAGGTTGGTATTCTATATTGTTCAGGTGAACCTAACTCAAAGTATCAGGCAACAACAATTACAGACTACCTAAAGAAACTTGGCAAGACAGTTAAAGAATTTACTTTTGCTGACTCTAATGACGTAGCTTCTGTTACAAAGACAGCTTGTGGTGAAAGTGATGTTCTTTATGTTCCAACAGATAACACAGCTGCTAACTGTGCTAAGACAGTTAACAATGTTGCTCTAAAGGAAAAGACACCAATCATTGCCGGTGAAGAAGGTATTTGCTCAGGTTGTGGTGTTGCAACACTTTCAATCAGCTACTATGACCTTGGTTATGCAACAGGCGAAATGGCTTATGATGTTCTTGTAAATGGCAAAGACATTTCTAAGATGGAAGTTAAGTCAGCTCCTAAGTTTACAAAGGAATACAATGTTGAAATTTGTAAGGCTCTGGGTCTTGATGTTCCATCAGATTACAAGGCAATCGGCGAAGATAAGTAATTAAAATTTACTAAACAAAAATAGGGGTTGGCTTATGTCAACCCCTAATTAATAAAGTCAGTTCAAAGGCATATAAATGTGTTTCAAGGTAGAAAATACATTTATATGCTTTTGGGCGTAATTATAGGAGGATAAAAATGGACGCTATTATGTCATACTTTAGCTCCCTTAGTCCACTACAACTTCTAAATAATTTACCCGGTGCAGTTTCCCAAGGTATTATTTGGGGTATTATGGCTTTGGGAGTTTACATTACTTTTAGGCTACTTGATGTTGCCGACCTTTCAGTTGACGGTACTTTTACAACCGGTGGTGCAGTAACTATTATGTTAAAACTTGCAGGTTTCCCTATGTGGTCTTGCTTAATTATTGCAGTACTTGCCGGACTTGTGGCAGGTTTTGTTACAGGTATTTTACATACTAAGTTAGGTATTCCGGCTATTCTTGCAGGTATCTTAACACAGATTGCTCTATATTCTATTAACCTAAGAATTATGGACTTCTCATCAAATAAATCATTTGCTTTTGGTGAAAAGGATTTGTATGTTACTCTTGGCAATGTACCACAGGCAATTATTGTTTCTGTTATTTTTGCAGTAGCACTTATTGCTTTGTTATACTGGTATTTTGGTACAGAACAAGGTTCAGCACTTAGAGCAACAGGTAGTAACCACTCAATGAGTAGCGCACAAGGTATCAATATTTCAACAATGAAAGTTATCGGTCTTTCATTATCAAATGGTATCGTAGCACTTTCAGGTGGTTTAATGACTCAGTATCAAGGCTTTGCCGATATTAACCAAGGTAGAGGTGCTATCGTAACAGGTCTTGCAGCAGTTATTATCGGTGAGGCTATCGGTATGGCTATCTTAGGCAAGAAGATGAACTTTATCGGTAAACTTGTTTTTGTTGTAATCGGTGGTATTATCTATTACTTTATTATGACAATTGTATTGTGGCTAAAGTTAAATTCAAACGACCTAAAGCTATTTACTGCAATTATCGTTGCATTGTTCCTAGCAGTTCCTTACTTAAAGTCAAAGAGTAAAAGTTCATTTAGTAAAGCTAAAAAGAGAGGAGAGAAGTTAGATGCTAAAGATTAATTCTGTTGAAAAAACCTTTAATCCCGGTACAATTAATGAAAAGAAAGCACTGGACAAAGTTTCTCTCCACCTTAATCCGGGTGACTTTGTTACTATTATCGGTGGTAACGGTGCAGGTAAATCAACTTTGATGAATGCTATTACAGGTGTATGGCCTGTTGATAACGGTAGCATTATCCTTGACGGTGTAAATGTTACAGGTTTACCTGAATATAAAAGAGCGAAATTTATCGGTAGAGTTTTCCAAGACCCTATGATGGGTACTGCTCCTGATATGCAGATTATTGAGAACTTAGCCCTTGCCTATAGACGAGGCAAGAAAAGAACTTTAAAGTGGGGAATTACTAAGAAAGAAAAAGAAATGTTCCATGAAAAGTTAAAGATTTTAGGCTTAGGACTTGAGGACAGAATGACATCAAAGGTAGGACTTCTTTCCGGTGGTCAAAGACAGGCTTTAACACTTCTTATGGCATCTTTACAAACACCAAAGTTACTACTTCTTGATGAACATACTGCAGCACTTGACCCTACAACTGCTGCTAAGGTTCTACAGATTTCTGAAGAAATTATTGAGAGAGATAAGTTGACTGCAATGATGATTACTCATAATATGAATGACGCTATTGTTCATGGTAACAGACTTATTATGATGAATAACGGTCAGATTATCTATGATGTTCAAGGTGAAGAAAAGAAGAAACTAACAAAAGCTGACCTTATGGCTAAATTTGCTGAGATTGCCGGTGAAGATGCTGAGTCAGACAAAATGTTGTTATCTTAACTTAATAAATAACAGAAAGGTCGGTACAATAAGTACCGACCTTTTTTCATAGAAAAATTTAGTTAAGTTGTTCTCTGATTTTGTTTTGAATAATATTAGAACAAATTTCTGCCATTTCTTCGGGAGTTTCCTTCATACCATTATTAAGCCAACTTTCAATTATGCCCAAAACACCAAACACCATAAAAGAAAAGTAATGCTCTGCTGCATTAGTATCACCAAAGTGATTTGTAAATTTACTATGCAAGAACTTAATCAGCTTTTTAGTAAAGGCAATTTCACCTCTGTCAGAAAGCATAACCTGACAAAATTCATTGTTGTTCTTTACAAAGATAAAAACTTCTCTGAAAAGTTCTTCGTTTAGAACATCATCTTGCTTATCAATAGGAACAAGAAATTCATCAAGCTCTCTAAACATATCGTCCTCAATTTGTTCTAACATATCAAATACATCTGTATAATGAAGATAAAAAGTCCCTCTGTTAATGTCTGCCTTGTCACACAACTCTTTTACCGTAATGTGTTTCACACTTTTCTCTTTCATTAGAGAAAGTAGTGAACTTTTTAGAACGGCCCTAGTTTTCCTAATTCTTCTGTCCTGTGTACCCATAAAATTTCACCTTCTCAACACAATTTACAAGTATGTTTATTATCATGCATATAGTTGCAAATTGCTTATTGTGTTTTTTTACAATACTAGTATAATAGAAAATGTTCAAGAAATCAACACTATGTTTAATTTTTTTATGAGGTGATTGTATGAGTAAAAAGAGAAAAACTTTCATACTCAAGGTCTTACCGATTATTGCGATTTGTATAGTAATGTTGATTCCATCAATATACGCTTGTGTATTCTTGGGTTCAATGTGGGATCCTTATGGTAACATAGGTGACCTACCGGTAGCTGTGGTGAATTATGACAAATCCGTTGAGTACAATGACAAAACATTGTCCATTGGGGATGACCTTGTAGACAAACTAAAGGATAATGATTCCTTGAAATTCAATTTTGTTGATAGCGATACAGCTGAACAAGGTATTGAGAATGGTACATATTATATGGTAATTACCATTCCGAAAGATTTTTCCAAAAATGCAACAACTTTGATGGACGCAAATCCTAAGAAGATGGAGCTTGACTACAAAACTAATCCAGGCAAAAACTACATTGCCTCTAAGATGAGTTCAACTGCTTTGGGAAAAATCAAAACAGAAATCGAACATACAGTAACAGAAACTTATACACAGACAGTTTTTGATACTATTGGAGATACAGCTGATAGCCTTTATGATGCAGTTGATGGTGCACAGAAGCTAAATGACGGTGTTGGTAAACTTTCAGATGGTAATGACACTATTACAACTAACCTAAAGACTTTAGCAGATAGCTCAGTAACATTTGCTAATGGTGCAAATACTCTAAACACAGGTCTTGTAACATATACTAATGGTGTTACATCATTAAATTCCGGTGCTTGGAGAATTAAAGCAGGTCTTGATACATTAAACAGCAATGTACCTACTCTTTCAAGTGGTATTAGTGCTTTAGCAAATGGTGGCGTATCACTAAAAGACGGTATCAAAACTTATACTGACGGTGTTGCAGCTGCTAACACAGGTGCTCAAACACTTAACAAAAATTCAAGTACACTAAATAACGGTGTTTCTACTTTGCATAACGGTACAACAACTTTAAAGTCCGGCCTAAAGACATATACTGCCGGTGTTGCAACTGCTAACACAGGTGCTCAAACATTGTCACAAAGTTCAAGCACACTTAACAGTGGTGCTTTTTCTCTAAAGACAGGTTCAAGCATATTGTCAACAGGTACTTCAACTTTAAAGTCAGGACTTAACACAATGTCCGGTGAACTTGCAAAGTCAGTAACTGATGAAAATGCAGAAAAGCTAAAGAAACTTTCAAGTGGTCTTACTTCTCTAAACAGTGGTATTTCTAATCTAAATGATAGTTTGCAAAATGCAGAAGAGTCAACACTTGAAAGCGACCTAACAACTGTTGGTGTTGATATTACAACTGCCGGTACTGAACTGAACTCAGTTTCAGAAGGGCTTGCATCTTTACAAAAAGAAATTTCAACAATTTCTTCATCAAGTTGGTTTAAGAGCCTTGATGCAGCAACTCAAGCATCTGTAATTAACGGTTTAAAATCTTCAGCAAAAGAAATCGGTGCAGGTTTACAGGGAGTACAGTCTAACTTAACAACTGCCGGCGCTGATCTAAAGACAGCAGCTTCAACAGCTAAAGAAGTTGGCAAGTCAGTTGATACTGTAAAGAAATCAGTAAAGAAGATTAATGATAACTCAGAATTACTACTACCTACTGCAAGTAAGCAAGTAACTGCACTATATAGTGGTTTAAGTTCAGTTAAGGATACACTTGATACAAAGCTTATCCCAGGTGCTACTGCTCTTGAAATTGGTGCTTCTCAGCTAGATGGTGGTATTGATACTCTAAAAACAGGTTTATCAACATACACAGGTGGTGTTGATACTCTTGCAAAGGGTACAAAACAGTTAAATGACAACAGTAAGAGCCTTAACGATGGTGCTAAGAGCCTAAATGACGGTACTAAGTCACTAAAGACCGGTGTTACAACATACACAGGTGGTGTTAAGACACTTGCTGATGGTACTAAGAAATTAACTGATAACAACAAGACTCTTAATAAGGGTGCTACCGATTTATCAAAGGGTGCTAATAAACTAAAAGACAGTGTACCAACACTTTCAAGTGGTATTGAACAACTATTTAACGGTTCAACAGCTCTTGCAAATGGTACAAAACAGTTAATGGATAACAATGATAAGCTTGTTTCTGGTAGTAAAGAACTTGCAAGTGGTGCAACAAAGATTTCTGATGGTGCAGATAAACTTCATGATGGTTCAAAGACTTTAGGTAAGGGCTTAACAACAGTTGATAAGGGTGTTGCAACTCTTAAGAAAGCACTTAAGAAGGGTGCTGATACTGCTAAGGATACAACAATCTCAAGTAAGCAGAAGAAGATGTTTGCTTCTCCTGTAAATGCAAATGAAACTCAGGTTTCTAAGGTAGCTAACAACGGTTCAGCTATGGCAGCATATATGATGTGTGCAGGTCTTTGGGTAGCAGGTATTTCATTCTGTGTTGTAACCGGTGCAGAAAATGACCCTAAGCGTATCAGAAGAAAGAAGAAACTTTGGATTAGAAAACTATTTGAACTTGTATTATTTGCAGTTGGTGCAGGTGCAGTTCTGGTAGCACTTCTAATTAATGTTAACGGTATGGATCCTGCTTATGTTGGCAGAACATTTGCTTTAGCTATTATGACTTCTGTAGCATTTACAGCAATTGCATACTTCTTCAACATTATCCTTGGTAAGGTTGGTTCATTCGTATTACTTGTTCTTCTAGTTCTACAACTTGGTTGTGCCGGTGGTACATATCCACTTGACCTTTCACCAAGTATCTACAGAACAATGAAACCATTCTTCCCATTCTCTTATGCAGTTGACGGATTTAGAATGACAATTGCTACAGGTCAGGATATTACAGGTATTATGCTTGTACTTGCCGGTTTTGCAGCAGTATTTATTGCACTAAGCATTATTGTAACTACAGTAAAGGTTAAAAGTAAGAATGAAAAGAAATATGGTCTATCAAGACTACTTGATGAGGCTTTCTCAGTTCCATTTAAGGATTAATTAGATTATTCCGTATATTCTTCCAAAATATAATAACAAAATGCAAAGCACTCTTGAATTTAATTCAAGGGTGTTTTTGTTTGTTTAAAATGTATACTAACTTGTGCAATATATACAAATGTGGTGTGACATTTTTTATATACGAATATTGTGAAAATGTAACATTTTTTATAATATATGTTATAATAATGGTGATAGATTGTAAGTTAATTCAACAATATATAACGGGAATAATTGACAAATTTCCTGTAGAAAGATAAACTAAGGAGGATATGTATGAAAAGGACAATAGCAATTATTTTATCGGTAATGATGATTTTATCATCATTTGTAGGGGTATCTGCATTTGCAGTAACAACTGAAACTTGTAGTATAGAATATGTTTCATCAAATAATGTTACTATTTCAAATACAGATAAAACTGTAAAGAAAGGTGACTCATATGTTGCGACTATTACATCAAATATTGTCAAAAATTTTGATGGTATGGATGTAAGAGCGATGATGGGGGATCAGGTTGTTTATCCTCAAAAAATAACAGACGAATCATATAAGATTATTATTTCAAAAGTTACTGATGATGTTAAGATTGTTGCAAAGGCTTATGAAAAAACTGCCGATACATCCGAAGTTATCGGTAATAGCAGGTATATTTCTATTAGCCGTAACCTTGTAAATTGTACATCATCAGGTAAGTCAAATGTTGTATTAAGTGGTGGTCATTATAGCGAGATAATTACTCCAAACGATGGCTATAAGCTAACTACTGTAATCTATTATGGATTGATGAAAGAAAATGATGGCGATTATTATTATCAACAGTATATTTGTAAAGATAATGGTGACGGCACATATTATGTAAGTTGTGATAAAGAGATAAATATTATTTATGCAGTTGCAGAGCCAATTTCATCAGACTCTACAACTACAGAGCCTACAACTGTACCAATAGTTAAAGGTAAAATAAGTTTAAGTAAAAATAGTCTTACCCTTACAAAAACAAACAAGAATATTTCTACCAAGCTAGTAGCAACTGTTACACCAAATGAACTAACCAATAAAAGAGTTATTTGGTCCTCAAGTAACAGTAAAGTTGCAAAAGTAGATAAGAACGGTAAGGTGACAACTGTATCAAATGGATTTTGCACAATTACTGCTAAATTGGCAGATGATAATACTGTTAAGGCTAGTTGTAAGGTAAGAGTAATTCAGAAAGCAACCAAGATTAAACTAAATGTAAATAACAAAACTTTGAAAAAAGGTAGTGCTTATACACTAAAAGCAACTGTAAATCCTAACACAACAAGCAACAAGAAAGTTACTTGGAAAACAAACAAAAAGCTTGTTGCTACTGTAAATTCAAAGGGTAAGGTTATTGGTAAGAAAAAGGGTAAAGCAGTAATTACTGTATCAACAACTGATGGCAGTAAAAAGTCTGCAAAATGTAAGATTACAGTAAAATAACGATAGATAAAGTAGCTTTCATTTGAAAGCTACTTTTTACTTTTTTAAGTTAAAAGTATGTCAAAAAATCTTTAAACAAAAGTTAATATGATAAAAAATAGCAAATAATAAAGAAAAATGCTTGATAAAATACTGAAAAAAGATTATAATTACCTTGTATGAGAGGACTTTCTCAAACAAATCAAAGAAAGGAGTTAAGTACAATGAATTATTCTAATGAAGTAATGAATATGTGTACTGTAACAAAAGGACCAAAGCACGGTCCTGCACCTATTCCTGAAGAAGGTAAATGGGTAAAATCTTATGAAATCAAAGATATTTCAGGTTTTTCACATGGTATTGGTTGGTGTGCTCCTCAGCAGGGCGCATGTAAGCTATCACTAAACGTAAAAGATGGTATTGTTGAAGAAGCTCTTGTAGAAACAGTTGGTTGCTCAGGTATGACTCACTCAGCTGCTATGGCTGCAGAAATTCTACCTGGCAAGACTCTACTAGAATGTCTAAACACAGACCTTGTTTGTGATGCTATTAACACAGCTATGAAGAACATTTTTGAACAGCTAGTATACGGTCGTTCACAGACTGCTTTCTCAGAAGACGGTCTTCCAATCGGTGCCGGTCTAGAAGACCTTGGTAAGGGCCTTCGTTCACAGGTTGGTACTATGTTCTCAACAAAGGCTAAGGGCGTTCGTTTTATGGAAATGGCAGAAGGCTATGTTCTTAAGACAGCTCTTGACGAAAATGACGAAGTTATCGGTTACCAGTTTGTAAATCTTGGTAAGATGATGCAGGATATTCGTCATGGTGTTACACCGGATGAAGCATATAAAAATAACATTGGTCAGTACGGTCGTTTTGATAACGCTGCTAAGTACATTGACCCAAGAGAAGAATAATCAGTAAGGAGGAGATTTAAACATGGCAGTTACATTTGAAAGTATGGAAAGAAGAATGCCAAAAATCGAGAAGTGCCTTGCTGAAAATGGTATCGGTTCTCTTGAAGAGGCAAGACAGCTATGTCTAGATAACGGCTTTGACCCAGACGAAATCGTTAAGGGTGTTCAGCCAATCGCATTTGAAAACGCTAGCTGGGCTTATACACTAGGCTGTGCTATCGGTCTTAAGAAGGGCGTTAAGTCTGCTGCTGAAGCTGCTGAAGCTATCGGCGTAGGTCTTGAAGCATTTACAATCCCTGGTTCTGTTGCAGAACAGAGAAATGTTGGTCTAGGTCACGGTAACCTAGGTGCAATGCTACTTAGAGACGAAACAAAGTGTTTCGCATTCCTAGCAGGTCACGAATCATTCGCTGCTGCTGAAGGTGCTATCGGTATTGCTAGAAACGCTAACAAGGCTAGAAAAGAACCACTAAGAGTTATCCTTAACGGTCTTGGTAAGGATGCTGCTTACATCATCTCAAGAATTAACGGTTTCACATATGTTGAAACAGACTTTGACTTCTTCAACAGCGAACTAAAGGTTGTTCGCGAAGTTAAGTTCTCTGATGGTGAAAGAGCTGCTGTTCGTTGCTACGGTGCTAACGATGTTCGTGAAGGCGTAGCTATTATGCAGAAGGAAAATGTTGGTGTTTCAATTACAGGTAACTCAACTAACCCAACTCGTTTCCAGCATCTAGTAGCAGGTACATACAAGAAGTGGGCTATTGAAAATGGCGTTAAGTACTTCTCAGTTGCTTCTGGTGGTGGTACAGGTCGTACACTTCATCCTGATAACATGGGTGCAGGTCCTGCTTCATACGGTCTAACAGACTCAATGGGTAGAATGCACGGTGATGCTCAGTTTGCCGGTTCTTCATCAGTTCCTGCTCATGTAGAAATGATGGGTCTTATCGGTATGGGTAACAACCCAATGGTTGGTGCTACAGTTGCTTGTGCAGTTGCAGTTTACGAAAGCCTAAATAAGTAATTCATTACTTTATATATATATTAGGGAGTGTATTTTACACTCCCTTTTTTCTTGCAAAAATTCTTACTTTATGTTATATAATAGGTAAGGGTTGTGATAATATGAAGGATAAGCTAACGGGTAAGCAAGTGGTTATTATGCTATCAATCATTGCTTTGGCAGTTGGGCTTTTTGTCGGTGGTATGGAACTTACCGACAGATATAAGAAAACTATAGTGAATACCTATGATAAATATTATAATAAGTATTATAGTATTGCTTCAAGTTATGTTGACCAAGGTCAAGGTATTGTACAAAAGAATATTGAACTTGCCTCTCAGCAAGATGAAAAATAAGGACTTCTGTTTTCAGAAGTCCTTTTATCTTTTTTATTTTGATTGTGAGTATAGGTAGGTTTGAAAAACCCTAATTTGTACCATAAAATAAAAACTAAAATCAGCCTAATTTTTCTGACAAATCGGTTTTGATTTCTTCCTCCAGGGTTGGGGTTTCTGTATTGGTAGTGGTTTCATCAACGGAATTATTACTTCCGTTATCATTTTTATTAGCCGGAAAAATATCTGCCACATCATTTAGTGAAATGTATGCTTTAGGGTCAATGTTATGTACGATAGTTTTCATTTTACCAACTTGAAAACGATTAACAACATAGTAAATCATTGTCTTTTTTGAGTCGGAATAATAACCCTTAGCATCAACAGTAGTGATACCGTTTTCAAAAGTATCTGAAAGTGCTTTACACACTTCTTTAGGTTTTGTAGTAATAATGAAAGCTGCCTTTGAACGGTCAAAACCTTCAATAATAAAGTCAATTGTTTTTAGTGCTGCTGCATAAGTAACGATTGAATAAAGTGGCAGTACCCAAGAGTTAATTACCAAACCACATATTATGTAAAGAATAACATTGAAAATCATTACAAATGTGCCGATAGAAAGGTTTAACTTCTTTGCAAATACAACTGCAATAATTTCCATACCGTCCATTGCACCACCAAATCTAAGTGCAAGACCACTGCCACAACCTGAGATTACACCACCGAATATAGCACATAAAAATAAATCTGTACCGGCTAGTGGTGATACTAGGCTAACATCAATAGGAAGCACATCGGTTATTAAGTATGCTGAAACAGAATAAATAATAACGGTGTAAATTGAGTAAAAAGTAAAACTTGCACCTTCTCTTTTTAAGCCAAATAAAAATATAGGAATATTCAGCACAATAAGAATAAGAGAAAGGCTACACCATTCAGGTGTTACTTGTGAAATCAACATTGATGTACCGGAAATACCACTGTCATATAGTTTAACAGGTGCTAAAAATAACGTAACACCAAAGGCGTTTATGATACCGGCTAATGTCAGCACCAATATATTTAGTGGCTTAATCTTTCTTATTCTATTAAGAATTTTGTTTGTCATATAAATCTCCCTTTCTTTTCTCTTTCCAATAAAGTTTGTGAGGTTTATATATATGAAATGTACTTTGCCTTTTTTCAAAGTGCATTTGTTTTATTAAATTTTAATTTGAGATAGTACTTCTCCAACTTTGCCGTGAATAACTAGGTCAGCCATTTTGTCAGCTGATGTTTCACTAAGATTAATCAGTACAAGGTGATTGCCTTTAAAGTATCTGATAAAACTTGCTGCCGGATATACCACAAGGCTGGTACCTGCAATAATAAGTGTGTCACAGTTAGAAATAGCATTAATTGCATTTGTTACGGTTTCATCATCAAGACCTTCTTCATATAGCACAACATCAGGTTTGATAATTCCACCACACTTTGTACATTTAGGAATAAGGTCTTTACTGTTCTTTACAAATTCAGCATCATAAAATGCGTGACACTTTGTACAGTAGTTTCTATGTATGCTACCGTGTAGCTCATAAACAGTATGACTGCCACCGGCTTGATGAAGTCCATCAATGTTCTGAGTTACAACGGCAGAAAGTTTTCCTTTTTCTTCTAACTTAGCAAGGAAAGTGTGTGCCTTGTTAGGTTTAGCATCTAGGCACATCATTTTGTCCTTGTAAAATTTGTAGAATTCTTCAGGTTTATATTGGAAAAATGTATGGCTGATAATTTGTTCAGGTGGGTATTTGTATTTTAAGTTGTACAACCCATCAACAGAACGAAAGTCAGGAATACCACTTTCTGTGCTAACACCTGCACCACCAAAGAAAACAATGTTATTACTATTATCGATTATTTCTTGTAATTTCTCAATATTTTCCATAATACCACCTACATCTTAATACTTTTAAAGTAATCTTCAAGAGCATCACAACTTTCTTGAAGTTTTTTCATTTCTGTATCAGTTAGTGAAAGTTCAATAAGTGACTTTACACCACTTTGATTTATTATAGCCGGTGTACCGGCATAAATTTTTTCTTGATTGTAACAACCGTTTAAGCAACAAGAAACAGTGAGAACTGAATTTTCATTTTGTAAAATTGCCCTACAAATCTGCACAATTGCCATACCGATTCCATAGTATGTTGCACCTTTTGCATCAATGATTTTGTAAGCTGAGTTTCTAACCTCAGCCTCAATTCTCTCAATATCCCTTTTCTTAAAGGTGTTTGGATTATCCTGTAGCACATCATCAACTAATTTTGTGGATAACAGTGCCTGACTCCAAGGTACAAACTCTGTGTCACCATGTTCACCCATAACATATGCGTGAACGCTTCTTGGGTTAATTCCAAAATAATCACCTAGAAGGTATCTAAGTCTTGCTGAGTCAAGGGTTGTACCTGTGCCAAAAACTCTAGATTTTGGAAAGCCTGAGATTTTTGCAGTAACCCTTGTCATAACATCAACAGGGTTTGTGGCAACTAAGAAAATTCCCTTAAAGCCACTTTCGCATACAGGTGCAACAATGGACTTAAAAACTTCTGTATTTTTCTTTAGTAACTCAGGTCGTTTTTCTCCACTTTTTTGTGGAGCACCGGCACAAATTACAACAATGTCTGCATTGCTACAATGGGTATATTCCCCTGAATAAATTTTCATTGAAGAACTTGAAAAGGCTAAACCATGGTTTAAGTCCATAGCCTCACCGATTGCTCTTTCTTTGTTAATGTCAATAAGCACAAGCTCATCACACAAATTTTGGTTAAGGGAAGCATAAGCAAAGCTCATACCTACCATTCCTGTGCCAACAAGTACGATTTTTTTCATATTAATCTTCCTTTATATAATAGCATAAATACTGAAAAAATTAAAGGTTTTAACTTTTATAATTGATTATACCTAATATTAGTGGTATAATTGTCCCATTGGAGATGGAAATTTGAAAAAGTTTTTTTGGATAGCAAAAATGAAGATTATGCGTATTTTCTTATACGCCGAAATTTTTGTTAAGTGGATTATCATTGCTTCCATCACCGGGGTTTTGGGTGGATTTATAGGAGTTGTTTTTAACAAAAGTATTTCCTATGTAACAGATTTGCACCAGCAGTATCCGGCACTTTTATTCTTAATGCCTGTGCTTGGTTTACTGATTGTTTTAATGTATGACAAAGCAAAACTTTCAGGTGACGGTGGTACTAATTTAATATTACATTCAATCAGACACCTAAAAGGTGTGCCTATTATTATTGCACCTATGATTTTTATTAGTACAGTTCTTACTCACTTGGTTGGTGGTTCAGCCGGTAGAGAAGGTGCTGCACTTCAGCTAGGTGGTAGTATCGGTGCTCAGGTTGGTAGAATTTTCAGACTTAGTCAAAAGGATATGAATGTTGCCGTTATGTGTGGTATGGGTGCTTTATTCTCAGCACTTTTCGGTACACCACTAACTGCTGCTTTCTTTGCTATGGAAGTAATAGCCGTTGGTGTGCTTTACTACTCAGCATTCGTACCTTGTGTTGTATCAAGTCTTGTAGCCTATGCAATAAGCTACTTGTTCAAAGGTTTTACTTTGCCTTACAACCAACCGAAAGTACCACACCTTTCACTTATTTCAATGTTACAAACAGGTGGACTTGCAATTCTATGTGCCTTTATTAGTATTCTTTTCTGTTTAATAATGAAATATACTAAGGAAGGATTAACCAAATTATTTAAGAACCCCTACATTAGAATGTTGTGTGGTGGTGTTATTTTTATAGCATTGGCTATGATTTTTGGTGATGAATATACAGGCCTTGGTGCAAAGACTATTGTAACAGCAGTAAATGAAGGTCATGCAAAGTACTATGACTTTATTTTGAAAATGATTTTTACAGCAGTAACAATGGCTATCGGCTTTAAAGGTGGCGAGATTGTTCCTACTTTGTTTATTGGTTCAACCTTTGGTTGTGCTATTGGTGCACATTTAGGACTTGACCCTACATTTGGTGCAGCAGTTGGTATTGTGGCAGTATTCTGTGGTGTTGTAAACTGTCCTATTGCGTCAATACTTTTAAGCATAGAACTATTTGGTGGAGAAGGAACTGCCTTTTATGTTGTGGCAGTTTGTATTAGTTATATGCTTTCAGGCTACTACAGTATTTATAGTAGTCAGAGATTTGCTTACAGTAAGCTTCGTGCAGAATATGTTAATATGAAAGCAAATTAGTTTATGGAGAAGGAGAGAGATAGATGATTAAAAATATATTCTTCGATTTGGATGGAACTATGCTTCCTATGGATATGAAAAAGTTTATGAAACTTTATTTTTCTTCAATGGCAGAGGCAGTATGCCCTTATATAGAAATGAGTCCCGAAACATTACAAAAAGCATTACTTGGTGGCATGGAGGCTATGTATCAAAACCAAGGTGCTATGTCAAACAAAATGTGCTTTTGGAACAAGGTTGCAACAATGGTTGGACCTGAGATTATCAACGATATTCCTATGTTTAACGGTTATTACGAAAACGAATTTATCCTTACAAAAGAGGCTACAACAGTAAACCCGTATTCTAGAAAAATTGTTGATGAGGCTAGAAGAAAAGGCTATAACACCGTAATGGCAACAAACCCATTCTTCCCAAAAATCGCAACAGAAAGACGAGTAAAGTGGGCAGGTCTTGATAAAAACGATTTTTCTGTAATTACTACATATGAAAATTCAAAGTATTGTAAGCCAAACCCAAAGTACTTTATTGAAACTTGTGAAATGGCAAAATGTAAACCGGAAGAAACTTTGATGGTTGGTAATGATGTTAGGGAAGATATGGTTTCTGCTACAATCGGTATGGAAACATTCCTTGTTACCGATGACCTTATTAACAGAGATAATGTTGATATTAGTGGTTATAAGCAAGGCAGCTTAAAGGATTTTTACGAATATTGTTTACAGTTACCTGACTTAACAGAAGAACAGTAAAAAATTTAGATAGTATAAAAATAAGGGTTGCACTTCTGTGCAACCCTTTTAGTATGCTTATTATTAAATTATAAACTTTCAACCTCATCAAGCCATAGCTTTGCACTTGAGTCTGTTGGCATACGCCAATCACCTCTTGGAGATAAGCAAACTGAACCAACCTTTACACAGTCAGGTAGGCAACTTCTCTTGAATTGCTGAGTGAAGAATCTATGATAGAATGTTTTTAACCATTTCTTAATTGTGTCTTTGTTAAATTCACCGTCAAAAGCTGTAACTGCAAGTGAATAAATTTTCTTTGGTCTAAAGCCAAAACGAAGAACATAGTATAAGAAAAAGTCGTGTAGCAAATACGGACCAACCTTTTCTTCTGTTTTCTGAGCAATTTTGCCATCTTTAGTAGGAGGTAAAAGTTCCGGAGAAATCGGTGTGTCAATAATATCTTCAAGAGTAGCAGTACTGTCTTTAAAGATATTGTTCTTTGCAACTGCGTCAATCATCCACTTAATAAGTGTTTTAGGAATTGAGGCATTAACACCGTACATTGACATATGGTCGGCATTGTATGTGCACCAACCAAGTGCAAGTTCAGAAAGGTCACCTGTACCTACAACAATACCACCAACCTTGTTGGCAACATCCATCAGTACTTGAGTTCTTTCTCTTGCTTGTACATTTTCGTAAGTAATATCGTGTACTTCTTCGTTGTGACCAATATCCTTCATATGCTGACGACAACTGTCTGCAATAGGAATTTCCATTGTAGTAATGCCCAGTGTTCTCATTAAGTCAAGGGAATTGTTGTATGTTCTGTCAGTTGTACCGAAACAAGGCATTGTAACACCAACAACATCAGTCATTGGTTTGCCAATTCTGCGACAAACTTCACCACAAACCAGTAGTGCTAGGGTAGAGTCTAGACCACCACTTACACCAACAACCATTTTGCCACCAATAACAGAAATTCTCTTTCTTAGTCCCTCAACTTGCATTGAGAAAATTTCTAAGCATCTTTCAAGTTTCTTGCTATTGTTTGACGGTACAAATGGTGTTTTGTCAATGTAGTACATTTCACCATTTGATACAATCTCATTATCGCTTAAATAATCCACATTTACTGTGTCAAATGTGGAAAACATATTGTTTGTGATACAGTCTTTATATGACTTGTTCTTTAATCTGTCAAAACGAATTTTGCCTAAATCTGTATCTGTAATCAGTAGGTAGTTGTTTTCAATAATTTCTTTGTTTTCCTTTAAGATAACACCGTTTTCACAAATAATTGAGTGACCACTGTAAATAAGGTCTTGGGTGCTTTCTCCTGAACCGGCTGAACAATATACATATGTTGCAATGTTGCTACCACTGTTTTGTTTAACCATTGAGTTTACATAATCTCTTTTGCCAATAAGTGCATTACTTGCTGATAGGTTAAGGATAATTTCAGCACCTGACATAGAAAGTACAGTTGATGGTGGAACAGGTGTCCATAGGTCTTCACAAATTTCTACACCAAATGTAAAACCATTTGCATCAAATACATTTTGTGAGAATGGTACTTCTTCACCATCAAAGTTAATAAATGTATCCTCTGTGTCCATACTTGTACTGAACCATCTTTTTTCGTAAAACTCATTGTAGTTAGGTAAATAAGTCTTAGGTACAATACCGTAAACAGTACCCTTAGAAATTACAACGGCACAGTTGAAAAGTTGATTTTTGTGCTTAATAGGAGCACCTACAACAAAGATACCCTTTAGTTTTTCAGACTTTTTCTTAATTTCAATTAGGCTTGAATATGTTTTGTCAAGTAGTTCTTTCTGGAAGAATAGGTCTTGACAAGTGTAACCTGTAATAGATAATTCAGGAAAAACAGTAATGTCAACATTTTGACTACTTGACTTTTCCATCATTTTAATATGTTCTTCAGTATTTTTTGTAGTATCTGCTACAGTAGTTTTGATTACGGCAGAGGCTACTCTTACAAAATCGTTCATAATAAACCTCGTAATGTTTTACTAATATTATAAGCATATTTTATTAGTTTTATAGGTTGTTGTCAATAAAAAAGGGCAAGTAAAAACTTGCCCTAGTGTTTTTATCTGTATTGTGCCAGTAGGTTTTTGTTGTAGTTGTCATCTGCACTAAAGAGTGATTCAACAGTTGTTTCTGAAGTGTATCTTGGTACATACCATGACTGACTTTCATAATAAGCTTGAATACTCTTTGTTTTGAATATGTAACCATAACTTGCATAAATGTCGTTGATTTTGTTCTGAATTTCTGTCTTAGACATTTTGCTAACTTCACTTGCAGTTAGTCGGTTACTGCTTGGTGCAACATATTTTGTTGTTGGAGCAACATACTTTGTAGTAGGTGCTACATACTGTGTAGTTGGAGCAACATACTGTGTTGTAGGTGCTACATACTGAGTAGTAGGAGCAACATGCTTAGTTGTTGGCTGTGTATAAGGTTTAGTTGTTTTCTTAGTAGTTGATGGCTTTGTTGTAGCCTTTGTAGATGAGGTTGCCTTAAAGCTGAATGATACAGACTGAGAAACTGTTACAGTAGGTTCTTTAGGTTCGCTACTTGAACTGTTGTTATTATCTGTACTACAACCTGCAAATACTAGTAGTGCAGAGGATAAAGTCACAATAGATAAAATAGTTAAAAACTTTTTCAAAATTAATATACCTCCTTAATAGTACATATTTAACTTTACTTTAACAAATAAAATAGATTAAGTCAATAAAAAAGCGACAATTGTAGAAAATGTTCCAAAACTGTAATAACTTTTCTGTTATATTGGGACTTTTTAGGTTTGATTTTTTGTTTCATAGTGATATAATAATACTGGTATATTATAAATTACAAATTACAAATTACAGGGGTATTGTGTAATGAATGTTATTGTAATCGGTGCCGGTAAGATAGGCAAATGCCTTATTAGCAGCCTGAGAGAAGAAAACTATGATGTTGTTGTGGTAGATATTGATGAACAGAGAGTTGACAGAGTTGTTGATGAACAAGATGTCAACGGTGTACTTGGTAACGGTACTCAGTGTGATACTCTGAAAGAAGCAGGAGTTGAGAACGCTTACCTTGTAATTGCTACAACATATTCTGATGAAATAAATATCCTTTCTTGTTTAATTGCAAGAAAAATGGGTGCAAGACATGCTATTGCAAGAGTTAGAAGTCCTGAGTATGTTAATCAGATTGACTTTATGAGAAATGAACTTAGCATTTCTATGATGGTTAACCCTGATATGAGTGTTGCTTCGGAAATTTCCAGAATTCTAAAATTCCCTACTGCAACTAATTATGAAACCTTTGCTAATGGCAAAATTGATATGATTGAAATATCTATCAAGGAAGGTAACAATATTATTGATAAACCTATTTATGAGATTTCTCAGATTTACGGTAATGAATTCCTAATTTGTGCCGTAAAGCGTGGTGAAGAGGTATTTATCCCTAACGGTAACTTTATAATCAGAGAAAAGGATAATATCTATATTACCGGTATCCATAAGCAAGTTGTAAACTTCTTAAAGGGTATGGGAATCTTAAAGGATAAGGTTAAGAATGTTATGATAATCGGTGGTTCTAAGATTGCCTTTTATCTTTCTGCAATTCTTGCAAAGATGAGTATTGATGTTACTATCATAGAAAAGAATAGTGACAGATGTAAGTTCCTTGCCGGTCATCTTCCTGAGGCCAGAATTGTACTTGGTAACTCTGCTGACCATAAACTTCTTATTGAAGAAGGCATTGACAGATGTGATGCAGTTGTTACTGTTACAGACAGCGATGAGGCTAATTTCCTTGTCGCTATGTATGCACAGAACTTGCATGTTCATAAGCAAGTAACTAAAATTAATGAACCTGAGTTTTTCCAACTTTATGAGAAGGTAATGGGAGAAAGTGCGATTTCACTTAGTCAGGTAACTTCTTCTACTATTGTTAAGTATTTAAGAGCAAAGCTTAATGCTAATAGTGACCAGATTAGAAACTTATATAAACTAATGGGTGGCAGAATTGAGGCTATTGAGTTTGTTACTCCGAATGATGCTGATTATTTAGGAAAGCCAATTCACACTTTAAAGTTTAAGAAAGACATTCTTGTTGCAGCAATTAGCAGAAAGAAAAAGATTATTTTCCCTAACGGTGATGATACAATTGAGGCCGGTGACTCAATTATCATTGTTACTAAGAGTAAATCAATTCGTTCAATCGAGGATATATTTGTATGAATTACAGAGCCGTAGTAAATGTACTTGGCAAGATAATGTTTATGGAAGGTGCTTTGATGATACTTCCACTTATCGTTGCTATTATTTATGGTGAATATGATACACTGATTGCATTTTTGATTCCAATAGTTATTTTAGTTAGTATTGGACTTGCTTTTGGTGTAAAAACCCCAAAGAATAAAATGCTTCTTGCTAAAGAGGGTTTTATGATTTGTGGCCTTGCGTGGATATTTATGTCAGCATTTGGTTGTTTACCATTTGTTATTTCAGGTATGATACCTAACTATCTTGACGCATTTTTTGAAACAGTTTCCGGTTTTACCACAACCGGTTCATCAATCTTAACTAAGGTTGAGGGTAATCCTTATGGATTATTATTTTGGAGAAGTTTTACTAACTGGATAGGTGGTATGGGTGTTATTACATTCTTAATGGCTATAGTACCTCAGGGTGACGGTCAGGCAATGCACCTAATGAGAGCCGAAGTTCCGGGACCTAAAGCCGGTAAAATTGTTAGTAAGCTAACTGATACAGCCAGAATTCTTTATATTCTATACTTTATCTTAACTGCACTGGAGATTATTATGTTAATGTTCTCCGGCATTGGCTTTTATCACAGTGTTGTTACTGCTTTTGCAACTGCCGGTACAGGTGGTTTCTCGGTAAAGGGTGCATCTATTGCCGGTTATCACAGCCCGTATGTTGAATATGTGGTTGCAACATTTATGCTATTGTTCGGTGTAAACTTTAACCTATATTTCTTTATGATACTAAGAAAGTTTAAGGCTGTATTCCAAGATACTGAACTAAAGGTTTATTTAGGAATGGTAACTGCAAGTGTCGCTTTGATATGTGTTAACTTACTTTCAACAGGTAAAATGGCATTTGAAACTGCCTTTAGAGATTCTTACTTTACAGTTGCTTCCATAGTCAGTACCTCAGGCTTTGTAACTGCCGATTTTGAGCAATGGTCTGTATTTTCTAAGGTAATACTAATCAGCTTAATGTTTGTTGGTGGTATGGCAGGTTCTACTGCCGGTGGTATTAAGGTTACAAGAATTGTACTTTACTTTAAGCAGATGATAAGAGATATTAAGCAAATGGTACGCCCTAGACAGGTTATGAGTGTTAGAATAAACAAAAAAAGTGTTGATAACAGTATTCTAAAGGGTATCAACACATACCTTGTTATTTATGTGTTTATTCTTTTAGCAAGTACATTGCTTGTCAGCATTGAGGGTGAATCCCTTGTAACTACTTTTACAGCAGTAGTTACTTGTTTTAACAACGTTGGTCCTGGTATGGATGGTGTTGGTGCAACATCTAACTTTGCACATTTATCTGCTTTAAGCAAGATTGTTCTTTCTTTCGATATGCTTGCCGGTAGACTTGAGATTTTTCCTATGATGATTCTATTAATTCCATCAACTTGGAAAAGAAGAGTTTAATCAAAAATCAATATAAATACAAAAATGGCACTTCAAATGAAGTGCCATTACTTTTGTTGTTGATTATTTAGTTTCTTCTAATTTAAAGATTTCATCGGTAACATCTTCCAAAGTTTCCGAAAATCTGTTATCTTCACTACAAACAGAAAGTTTATAACCGGAAACATCATATTCCTTAAAGTAGTAGAAATTTCTGTTGATTCTGTTGTCAATTCTGATTTTTTCATCATCAATATGAATTGTAAATCTCTTTAAATCTTTGCCAACACCTGAACCAATGCATTTTAGAAATGCTTCCTTTAAAGTCCAAATCTGTGTAAATGTTTTATCAGGGTCATAGCTACGGTCAATTTGTACACATTCATCAAGTGTAAAGAATCTTGGTGCAATATGCTTGTTACCTCTCTGCATAAGTTCAATATCAACACCCACAGGCTCTGTACCACCTTTTGTCAGTACAACATACTTACCACTATGACTAATGTTAAATTCGGTATCGTTGTTTTTAGGCTTGCCGTTTTTGTTTAGAGAATGAATATCACCAACATATTTTTTTATTAGTAGTCCTGCACCTAAAGATTGCTTTTGCTTTGTAAAGGTTCTTAATTTTAATATTTTTTCTTTTCTAGTGTCATCAACCTGTTCCAGTAACTGTTCAAATAGTTCTTTGCTATCTAGTGGGTCGGTATTTAAAATAAATGTTTCAACCATAATTTTCTCCTTTTGCAAAATTTAAATTTTGCATATCACTCTTTACTATCCATTTCTATATTAGAATTTGCTTGTTTAATTAGCATAGCTAGGAAAAATAGAACCTTAAAGAATAGAAATATTCCGGCAAATATCATAACTGTCCATCCGAATAAATGGGTAACTGAACCTAAAGAAAAGCACAGAATAAATGCAAGTCCTATTACAATAAACTCAACAACCGATGCTATTTTTGGTACAAAAATAAGCATTGCTAAAAAACAAGCATATAAAATTAACGCAGTAACTTTGGAAGAAGAAATCATCAGCCATTTGCACACTTGGTCAATCGGTACCAGCATTGCAAGAAATGGAATAATTATCTTAAAAATTATAAAGAAACTTCTTCCAAATTTTTTACATATAAAATCAAAAAAATTTACTAATAACATATCTTTTCCTCAGTTTCATATATAATAAATTTTAACATATTTAATAGAAAAAGTCGAGGGTTTATAGAGGTTAATGCGCCTTATATTTTTAGAATATTATAGTACAAAAATCTGAAATATAAAAGTAGTTAAATAAAAAACTTAAATAAACTTGATTATCCTTGTTTGGAAATGTATAATTATAAAGAATAAACGAAAAGAAGTGTTTACAATGGAAAAATATTATAGAGCAAAAGCTAATATAAATTTAGATGCAATCCATCATAACTTTCAGTTAGTTAAAGACAGTATCAAAGAAGGTACTCAATTAATGGCAGTTATCAAGGCTGACGGTTATGGTCATGGTGCAAAACAAATTGCAAAGTATTGTGACGACTTAATTGATAGATATGCAGTTGCAGTTGTAGAGGAAGGTATCGACCTTAGAGTAGCAGGTTTTACAAAGCCTATTAATCTTTTGGGATATACCGATAAGTTACAGTATGAAGATGTAATTAACTATGATTTAATTCCTGCAATTTTCTCTTATGATATGGCTAAGAACTTTTCTGATACAGCAGTAAAGATGAATAAGTTTGCAATATGTCACCTGGCACTTGATACAGGTATGAGCAGAATTGGTTTTGCCGATACTGATGAAAGTGTTGAAGTTATTAAGGAAATTGCAAAATTGCCTAATATTAAGATTGACGGTATGTTTACTCATTTATACAGAGCTGATGAAGTTGATAAAAGTATTGCTATTGACCAGTATAACAGATTTATGAACTTTAAAGAAAAGCTGGAGAATGAGGGAATAGAGATTAAGAATTGCCATGTTAGCAACTCAGCAGCTATTATGGAACTACCTAATATGAACCTAAATATTGTTCGTAGTGGTATCATTAACTATGGTCTATATCCTAGTCACGAAATGAGAGAAGAAGAATTTAAGATTATCCCTGCTATGGAACTAAAAACTTCTGTATCATTTGTTAAAACTATCGGCAAGGGTGTTGCAGTTGGTTATGGTGGTACTTATGTTGCTGATAAAGACACAGTAGTTGCTACTGTTCCTGTTGGTTATGCTGACGGTTATCCTCGTTCACTAAGTAACAAAGGTCAAGTTCTTATTCACGGTAAGAGAGCTAATATTATTGGTAGAGTTTGTATGGACCAGTTTATGATAGATGTTACAGATATTCCGAATGTTAAGGTTGGAGATACAGTTACTTTAGTAGGCAAAGATGGTGATGAATTCTTATCTTGTGAAGAAGTAGCCGAAACAGCCGGTTCATTTAACTATGAGTTTGTTTGTGATGTTAGTAAGAGAATTCCTAGAGTATATTACTTTAACGGTAAAATAGTGGATGAAGTCCATTATGTTGGAATTTAATATAATTTATAAGGGTATCTGGTTGTAGATATCCTTTTCTTTTGCCATTTTTTAGTATATATCTTTGACGAGATAACTACTTATAGTCAAATATCAATAAATATTTATAATAATTTACATTATTTTGGTTATTCGATACATTGAAAGAATAATGATTTTTTTGTATAATATTATATGTATTGTTGTGTCTAAAAATGTAGATACAATAGGCATTTAAGGTGATTTGTGGAATCGTTTGTTGGAGGGATATTGTGTATAAAAAGCGGTATCAAAGTTGGCGAAAGCATTTTGACTTTTTATTGTTAGATTTATTTTGCTTACATTTGGCTTATTTATTTTCATATTTAATAATTTTTAAAGGGCAAAACCCTTATGGAAATACATTTTATAACAATGCATTACTTGTTGTAACTTTAATTGATAGTGCTGTTATTGTTTTTTATCAGACCTTCAGAAATGTAATACAGAGAGATTTGTTTAAAGAAATTTCTATAACGGTTAAGCACTCGATAATAGTTGTATTACTTTCTATTATTTCAATCTATATTACAGATACAACAAACTATTACAATAGATACTTGCTGTTATTGATGTTTGTATTCTATGTTGTAATTACTTTTATTGTTAGATGTTTATGGAAACTTTTTCTAACTAAAAGAGCAACTAACGGTGGTAAGAGAAAGCTATTTATTGTTACAACAGAAAGTTTAATGGAAACTGTACTTGACAATATCAGAAATAAAAATTATCAAAGATATAACATAGTTGGTATTTCTGTTATTGACAAGGATTTAAAAGGTGAATATATAGATGGTGTAAAGATTGTTGCAAATAGCGATGATGTATATGAGTTTGTTTGCAAAAACTGGGTTGATGAAGTATTTATTAACCTAGACCAAGAACAGCCTTACCCAACATTACTAGTTGATATGTTTGAAGAAATGGGTGTTATCACTCACATTAAGTTGTTTAATAAAAACAATACTTTAGGCAGAAAACAGTTTGTTGAACATATGGCAGGTTATACTGTACTAACTACTGCAATTAACTATGCCTCACCTTTCCAACTGCTTGTTAAAAGACTGATTGATATTGTAGTTGGTATTATCGGTTGTGTTTTAACAGGTATATTAACACTAATAATCGGTCCATTAATTAAAAAGGCTGATCCCGGTCCGATTTTCTTTGTTCAAGAAAGAGTCGGTGAAAACGGTAAAACATTTAAAATGTATAAATTCCGTAGTATGTATATGGATGCTGAGGAAAGAAAGAAGGAACTTGAAGAACACAATAAAGTTGGTGACGGCCTTATGTTTAAAATGGATGAAGACCCAAGAATTATTGGTTTTGAAAAGTTACCAGATGGTACAACTAAGAAGGGAATAGGTAATATTTTAAGAGATACAAGCCTTGACGAATTTCCTCAATTTTTAAATGTACTAAAGGGTGATATGAGTTTAATCGGTACTCGACCACCGACAGTTAATGAAGTACAGAAGTACAAATTTCACCACAGAGCTAGACTTTCTACAAAGCCGGGTATTACAGGTTTGTGGCAAGTTAGTGGCAGAAGTGATATTACCGATTTTGAAGAAGTATTAAAACTTGATACACAGTATATCCAAAACTGGTCATTAGGTTATGATGCGAAAATTATTTTAAAAACTATAAAAGTAATCCTTAAAAGAGAAGGTTCAATGTAAGGAACAGAATATGAAGGGTATTATTTTAGCAGGTGGTTCCGGTACAAGACTATATCCACTTACAAAGGTAACATCAAAACAGTTGTTACCTGTTTATGACAAGCCAATGATTTATTATCCAATGTCAGTGCTTATGAATGCCGGAATTAGAGATATTTTGATTATTTCAACTCCAACTGATACACCAAGGTTTAAGTCACTTCTTGGTGACGGTCATCAGTTTGGTGTAAATCTTACATATGCAGTTCAGGAAAGCCCTGACGGACTTGCACAGGCTTTTATTATCGGTGAAGAATTTATCGGTGATGACTGTGTTGCTATGGTACTTGGTGACAACATTTTCTCCGGTAACGGTCTTAATAAAAGACTTAAGAAAGCTGTTGAAAAAGCTGAAAGTGGTAACGGCGCAACAGTATTTGGTTATTATGTTGATGACCCTGAACGTTTTGGTATTGTTGAATTTGATGAGAACGGTAAGGCTGTTTCTATTGAAGAAAAGCCGGAAAAACCAAAGTCAAATTATTGCGTAACAGGTCTTTATTTCTATGACAACAAGGTTGTGAAATATGCAAAAAGTTTAAAGCCTTCACCAAGAGGTGAACTTGAAATTACTGACCTTAACAAAGTTTATTTAGAGAAAGATGCTCTAAATGTTGAACTACTTGGTCAAGGCTTTACTTGGCTTGATACAGGTACTCACGAAAGTTTGGTTGAAGCAACTAACTTTGTTATGACTATTGAAAATCATCAGCACAGAAAGATTGCTTGCCTTGAAGAAATTGCTTATCTAAACGGTTGGATTTCTAAGGATGAAATAATTGCAGCTTATGAAGTTTTAAAGAAAAATCAGTACGGTCAGTATCTAAAGGATGTTATTGATGGGAAATATATTGATACACTACATTGATTTAAGAAAGAAGAAAATATAATGACTATTATCGTAACAGGTGGTGCCGGCTTTATCGGCTCAAATTTCGTATTTCATATGCTAAATAAATATCCGGACTACAGAATTGTATGTCTTGATAAGCTAACTTATGCCGGTAACTTGTCAACACTTGCACCGGTTATGGATAACCCTAACTTCCGTTTTGTAAAGGAAGATATTTGTGACAGAGAAGCAGTTTATAAGCTATTTGAAGAAGAACACCCTGATATGGTTGTAAATTTTGCAGCAGAAAGCCATGTTGACCGTTCTATCGAAAACCCTGAAGTTTTCTTGGATACTAACATTAAGGGTACTGCTGTTCTTATGGATGCTTGTAGAAAGTATGGTATCAAGCGTTATCATCAGGTTTCTACAGATGAAGTTTATGGTGACTTACCACTAGACAGACCTGATTTATTCTTTACAGAAGAAACACCAATCCACACAAGTAGCCCATATAGTTCATCAAAGGCAGGTGCTGACTTATTAGTTCTTGCTTATCACAGAACATATGACCTACCTGTAACTATCAGCCGTTGTTCAAATAACTATGGTCCATATCACTTCCCTGAAAAGCTAATCCCACTTATGATTGCTAATGCATTAGCAGATAAGCCACTTCCTGTTTATGGTGAAGGCCTAAATGTTCGTGACTGGTTATATGTTGAAGACCATTGTAAGGCTATTGACTTAATCATTCACAATGGTAGAGTTGGTGAAGTTTATAATGTTGGTGGTCATAACGAAAAGAGAAACATTGACATTGTTAAGATTATTTGTAAAGAACTTAACAAGCCTGAAAGTTTAATTACATATGTAACAGATAGAAAAGGTCATGATATGCGTTATGCTATTGACCCTACAAAGATTCATAACGAACTAGGTTGGCTACCTGAAACTAAGTTTGAAGACGGTATCAAAAAGACAATCCAGTGGTACCTTGATAATCGTGAATGGTGGGAAACTATCATTAGTGGTGAATATCAGAACTATTACGAAAAAATGTACGGTGACAGATAATGAAGGTTTTAGTAACAGGTGTTGCAGGTCAGCTTGGTCATGATGTAATGAGCGAACTTCATAAAAGAGGTTATGAAGGTGTAGGTTCGGATATTGCACCACAGTATAGTGGTGCTGATGACGGTACTGCAGTAACAAAGATGGACTATATACAAATGGATATTACTAACAGTGAAAAAGTTACTGAAACTATTAAGAAAGTAAATCCTGATGTAGTTGTTCATTGTGCTGCTTGGACTGCAGTTGACTTAGCAGAAGAAAGTGAAAATAAAGACAAGGTAATGGCTATCAATGTTGGTGGTACAGAGAACATTACAAAGGTTTGTAAAGAACTGGATTGCAAAATGGTTTATATCAGTACCGACTATGTGTTTGACGGCTATGGTACAAGACCTTGGGAAGAAGATTGCAAGGACTATGCACCACTTAATGTATATGGTGAATCTAAACTTATGGGGGAAAAGGTTGTCAGCCTAAACCTAGAGAAATACTTTATTGTAAGAATTGCATGGGTGTTTGGTGTAAACGGAAACAACTTTATCAAAACTATGCTTAAAGTTGGTAAGAAGTTTGATAGTCTAAATGTTGTTAATGACCAAATTGGTACACCAACATATACTTATGATTTGTCAAGACTTTTAGTTGATATGATAGAAACCGATAAGTATGGTTACTATCACGCAACTAATGAAGGTGGATATATCAGTTGGTATGATTTTGCTTGTGAAATCTTTAAACAAGCAGGTTATAAGACTAAAGTTAATCCGGTAACTACAGAGGAATATGGTGTGTCTAAGGCCAGACGACCATTTAACTCAAGACTTAACAAAACTAAATTAGTTGATAATGGATTTACTCCACTACCAGACTGGAAAGATGCATTAAGCAGATATTTAAAAGAAATTGCTTATTGATTTATAAGAGGTAAGAGGAATGGGACAGATTAAAGTAACAAAGTGTCCAATCGAAGGTCTATATATTATTGAACCGGCAGTACATGGTGACAATCGTGGCTATTTTATGGAAACATATAATCAGAACGATATGCACGAAGCAGGTCTTGATATGGTATTTGTACAAGATAACCAAAGTATGAGTACAAAGGGTGTACTAAGAGGTCTTCACTTCCAAAAGCAGTACCCACAGGGCAAACTTGTAAGAGCTATCAAGGGCAGAGTTTTTGATGTAGCAGTTGATTTACGTTCAGGTAGCGAAACATACGGTAAATGGTATGGTGTTGAACTAACTGAAGAAAACAAAAAGCAGTTCTACATTTCAGAAGGTTTTGCTCATGGTTTCCTAGTTCTTAGTGATGAGGCAGAATTTTGTTACAAGGTTACCGACTTTTATCATCCGGGAGATGAAGGTGGTCTTGCTTGGAATGACCCTGAAATCGGTATTGAATGGCCTGAACTTGAAGGTGACTATGACGGCACTTGTGAAGTAGGTAATTATCACCTAAAAGACGGTACAAAGCTAAACCTAAGTGATAAAGACCAAAAGTGGTTAGGTTTAAAGGATACATTTAAGTTTTAATTGTGGGAGAACATAACAATGCATAAGAAAACAAAGATTTTACATATTGCTCAAGCAGCAGGTGGTGTTGACAGATATTTACAATCACTACTTAAGTATTTTGACAGAGAAAAGTTTGAAAGTGTATTGGTATGTTCAAATGATTTTGAAGAAAAAGACTATAAAAATATAGTTGATAAATTTATTGTAGTGAAAATGCAGAGAGAAATCAGTGCAAAGGCTGATTTATCTGCTATTAAATCTGTACGAAAAATAATAAAAAATGAAAAGCCTGACATTGTTTATGTACACTCTAGCAAAGCCGGTGCAATCGGTAGAATTGCAGACTTTGGCATAAAGAATAAAGTTGTATATAATCCACATGGTTGGGCTTTTAATATGGATTGTGGTAATAAGAAAAAGTTAATGTACAGAATGATTGAAAAGTTCTTGTCACCGTTAACTACTGAATTTGTGTGTATTTCCAATGCTGAAAAAGTTTCTGCACAGGAAAACAAAATCGCAAAAGATAAAAAATTAAATGTAATCCTAAATGGTATTGATATTGAAAATTGTAAAAAACAATTGGCAAATTCGGTTACAAGAGAAAGTCTTGGTATCAAGGAAGATGCTTTTGTAATCGGTCAGGTAGGCAGATTGTCACTTCAAAAGTCACCTGATGTTTTTATTCAATCAGCAGTAAAGATTAAAGAAAAGATACAAAATGCTCATTTTGTTCTTGTTGGTGATGGTGACATGAAAGAAGAAGTACTTTCATATGCAAGAGAAAATGGAATAGAAAATTCCTTAACTATTACCGGTTGGGTAGATAATCCGTTAAGTTATGTTGGGATTTTTGATGTAGCTACTTTGCTTTCAAGATGGGAAGGTTTCGGTCTTGTATTGCCGGAATATATGCTTGCAAAAAAGCCTATTGTTGCTTGTGGTGTAGATGCTATTCCAACAGTTATTGATAATAAAAAAACAGGTGTGCTAGTAAATGCAGAGTCACCGGAAGAAACTGCTGATGCTATTTATAAGATTTATAGTGACAGTAACTTTAGAAATCAATTAATAGAAAACGGTACTAAAGCAGTATATGAAAAGTTTGATGCAAAGAGAGTGTCATTAGAAACAGAAAAATTATTTTTAAACGATGAGGAAAGTAATAATGAATAATAAAATAAAGATAGCACAGTCTGTAACAAGATTAGAATTTGGTGGTGTTGAGAGTATTCTTTTGAATTACATTTCTCACATGGACAAAGAAAAGTTCGATTTTCATATTATTACACAGGATATTAATGTTGATGGTTGTATTAAGCAGTTTGAAGAGGCAGGCGTAAAGGTACATATTGTAACACATAAAAATAAAAGTATTTCAAAGAATTTCTCTGATTTAAGAAAATTAATGAAAAAAGAAAAGTTTGATATTGTACATAGTCATATGACATTGACTAACTTTACAGTATTGTTTTTTGCAAAATTAGCAGGTGTAAAGGTAAGAATTTCTCATTCGCATAACGCATTTAAGACAAACAGTTTTGTAAAAAAAGTTACTTGGAAAGTGCTTAAGGTAGTAAATAAAATTTGTGCTAATGTATATGCTACTTGTGGTTATGATGCAGGGGTATTTATGTTTGGTAAAAAAAATATGGACAATGGTAAGGTTTATATGATGAACAATGCTATTGACCTTAATAAGTTTAAATATAATGAAGAAATCCGAAATAAAATAAGACAAAAATACGGTATTAATAACGAAATATGTATTGGCCATATTGGTCGTTTTATGGAACAAAAAAATCATTTATTTTTAGTAGATATTTTTGCTAAGTTTTTAAAAATCCATCCGGATGCAAAGCTAATGTTAATTGGTTCCGGAGAATTAGAGGAAAATATAAAAGAATATATAATAGAAAAGAATATTGAAAGTTCTGTGATTTTTACAGGCAATATTACAAATGCCAATGAATGTTACCAAGCAATGGATGTTTTTGCATTGCCATCTTTATTTGAAGGTTTACCGGTAGTATCAATTGAAGCACAAGCTGCTGATTTAAAGTGTTTAGTATCTGATAGAGTTGACAAGAAATGTGCAATTACAGATAATATTGAATTTTATTCAATAGAAAAGTCACCAGAAGAATGGGCAGAAAAGATTGACAGTATGCTGGGCATACCTAGAGATACTAATGTGTTAAATGACATAAGAAAAGCTCATTATGATATTGAAAAAGAATCAAAAGAACTTGAAAAACTTTATATAGGAGAATTTGAATAATGGATAAAAATATTTTTCCTAAAATTTCAGTAATAATACCTGCTTATAATGTAGAAAAATGTATTGAAAAATGTGTAAATAGTATTTTAGACCAAAGTTTCAGTGATTTTGAAATTTTGTTAGTTGATGACGGTTCAAAGGATAGTACACCGAAAATTTGTGATGAATTAGCCAATAAAGACAGTAGAATAACTGTTATTCATAAAGAAAACGGTGGACTGTCAGATGCTCGTAACGCAGGTATAAGAAAGAGTGTAGGAAAGTATTTAGCATTTGTTGATGGTGATGATATTGTAGACAAAGAGTATTTACAAGAGTTATATAGATTAATAAAACTTGAAGATGATATTTGGGTTTCTATTGTTGGTGGAGTTGCATTTGGTGAAAATTCAAAACCTAAAGGTAACAAAGCAACCTTTTCCAAGGTGACAACAAGTGAAGAAATAGTTAGAAAAATATGTCTTTGTGATGGTATTGACCACACGGCTTGGGGAAAATTATTTTTAGCTGAATTGTGGAAAGATTTTAAATATCCTGTTGGAAAGCTATATGAGGACTATTTGACTACATATAGGGTGCTTTCAAAAGCTGATAAAATTGCATATAGTGATGCAAAAATGTACTTTTACATTCAACATAATGAATCAATAATGCATATGAAGTGTTCCGAAAAAACCCTTGCTGTTCTTGATGTTGCTGATCAAGAAACAGAATTTATGCTAAAAACTTGGCCTAATATTAGTGATGAAATTATGAATTTAAAAGTAAGAGTTTATTTAAAAAATCTTCAGCAGATTTTAAATAGTGGTATGGATGATTTTCCAGATTACCAAATAAGAATTATTAAATTTATAAAGACTAATTCAGGTTATTTGTTAAAGTCTAAAAAAATAAGAAAAGCTGAAAAGGTAAAAATTTTATCATTGCTAATTAGTAAAAAGCTATTTTTGAAGCTATACAATAAGTTTGATGGTAATGTAGCAGTTTAGGACTGATAAAGGGGAATTTACTAATGAAAATAGAAGTAGTTACTTTACATTATATATATAACTATGGTTCTCTTCTTCAAACATATGCAACACAGAAGAAGTTTGAATCTATGGGACACAAAGTTGAAATTGTGGATTATGTTAGACCAAACGCAAAAGATGAAAAACTCATTGATGATACTGTTAAAAATAAGAATTTTGGTAATCCTATTAAGAACAAGATTTTTGCCACATTGAAAAGATTTGAAAAGAAGAAAATCAAAAAAGTAAGTAAAGACTTTTTAGATAATTATGTTCATTTAACAAGACATTATGAAGATTATGAAGATTTAAAGAATAATCCACCAATAGCTGATGTTTACTGTACAGGTAGCGACCAAACATGGAACAGTGAATATAATGGTGGTTTGTTACCTGCATATTACCTGGATTTTGCTCCAAAAGGCAAGAAGAAAATCGGTTATTCAGTTAGTATTGGTATGGATGCTATACCGGAAAATGAGAAAGAACAGTTTGTAAAATATGTAAATCAGTACGATTACATAACAGTTAGAGAAGATTCTGCAAAGCAGTTAATTAATAATCTTGGTTATGACAAGGTAACTCAAATTTTAGATCCAACATTAGTTCTTAACAAAAATGATTGGAAACCAATGATTGCCGATAGAATGATTAAAGAAAAATATATCATTATTTACAGATTAAATGATAATCCTGAGATGGAAGCATATGCAAAGGAACTTTCAGAAAAAACAGGTTGTAAGATTGTAAGAATGAGTTATTACTTAAATCATTTTAGATGTCAAGGTAAGATGATTTATACTCCAAAGGTTGAAGAATTTTTATCATTAATCAATTATGCTGATTATGTTATTACAGATTCATTCCATTGTACTGCCTTTTCTCTTAATTTCCACAAAGAGTTCTTTATTTTCTATCCGGGTAAGTATAGTACCAGACTACAGAGTATTTTGGAGCTAACCGGTACAACTCACAGAGTTATGAATGAAAATAAAGATGTTCAGCCAATTGACTTTGACTATGTTGACAAGGTTCTGAATAAAGAAAGAGAAAAAGTAGATAAATTCATAACAGATTATTGTAATTAAGAGGTTAATAATGAAAGAATCAACTATCACTTTGTTTGATAAAGAAAAAAATTGTTGTGGTTGTAGTGCATGTATGAATGTTTGCCCTAAAAATGCAATTCATATGGAAGAAAATAAATATGGTTTTGTTTTTCCAAAGATTGATGAGAATTTATGTATCAAGTGTGGTGCTTGTAAAAAGGTTTGTTCTTATCAAAAAGAAAACAATGGGGTTATTCCCAGCAATACATATATATTTGTAAATAAAAATAAACAACAAATTATGAAGTCAGCTTCAGGTGGTGCTTTTTCTGGTATTGCAACAAAAGTCCTTGAAGAAGATGGTGTAGTGTTTGGTGCTGCATATGTTAAAGAAGATGGAAAATTAACTGTTAAGCATATATCTGTTACAGATATTGCAGAGTTACCAAGATTACAAGGTTCAAAATATGTGCAAAGTAGTATTGGCTTTGCATATAAAGAGGTAAAACAGTATTTATTACAAGGCAGAAAGGTCCTTTTCTCCGGTACTCCTTGTCAAATTGATGCACTTAAAGGCTTTTTAAATAAAGACTATGATAATCTTATATTAATTGATATAATATGCCATGGAGTGCCTAGCCAAAAAATGTTTAATGAATATGTTGATTTGTTAGAAGATAAAACAAAAATGACTATAGATGAGCTTAATTTTAGAGATAAGAAAAAGGGTTGGGACAATTTCTATCTAAATATAACCAATAGTAATAAAAATAAAGATATTTTCTGGGAATTATCCTCATATTACAAGTTTTTTGTTAAGGGATACATTTATCGAGAAAATTGTTATTCTTGCAAATATGCTACACGAAAGAGAATTAGTGATATAACTATTGGTGACTATTGGGGCATAAGACAACAACATCCTGAATTGTTTAATGATGATAAATGGTTTGAATATAGTTATGATGGTATTTCTTGTGTTATGGTTAATAATGAAAAAGGACAAAGTGTTGTTGACTCAATAGGTGATAGAGTTGAATTATTGCCAACTACTTATGAAAAGGTATCGGTTGATAATGGTCAACTGAGACATCCTACACCTTGTCCAAAAGAAAGAGAAGCAGTACTTGATTTATATAATGAAAAAGGTTTTGGTGCTGTGGACAAAGCTTTTATTGAATATGAGGGTAAAAATCTCCAACGCGTTAAAGTAAAATCCCTTATTCCAACAGGTTTTAAAAAGAAAGTGAAGAAACTTAAGAGAAAGTTACATTAAGGGAGAAAAAATGATAATTTATTTTGTACTTGCAGGATTTATTCCATTATATGGATTTTTAACTCACGCAAATAGAAATAATTTTAGAAAAAAACAATTTGTGTTTGTTGTTTTTGGAATTATGACATTGATTTCTGCATTAAGAGCATCAACTATAGGTATAGACCTTGATTTGCATTATGCCAAAAACTATGAACTAATATCATCAGTTAATTGGAGCGATATTCCAATATTTGCGGTGTCAAAACAATATGAAGTTGGTTATTGTTACTTTACAAAGTTACTTACATATATATCAACTGATGTACAATTTTATATAATATTTACCAGTGTTGTTATATATGGTGTTCATGGATATTTTTTTTATAAAAAATCAGAAGATGTTATATTAAGTTCAAGTTTATTTATGTTTTTCTGTTTGTTCTATATGTATATGAATATTGTTAGACAAGCAATAGCTGTATCAATACTTTTAATGGCATATTTGATTTTCAGTGAAAGCAAGAAAAAAATACACAACTATGTTGTATTTGTACTACTTGTAATGTTAGCATCAGCACTTCATTCATCAGCAATTTTGTGTTTAATATATCTTTTATTTGATAAACTTAAATTTACCAAAATACATATGTTGCTGGGTATCGTAGTAACTGCTTTGATATATGTAGGTTATAGTTTTGTTTACAAATTTGTATTGTCAATTTTAGGTGGTAATGATAAGTACAGTTCATATTTGGATAGTGAAGAATATGGCGTTGGTTATATGAACTTACAAAGTATTTATTATGTTATTATTACACTTGGGGCATTTTTATTGGGTTACTACATATTAGTGTGGAAAGATAAGACAAGTCATAAGTTATTTGCAAAACAAGAGTATAAAGTTAAGAGTAATGAAAGTTTTATGTTGTATATGAGTTTTATTGCTTTTGCCTGTCGTTTGTTAATTTTTAAGATGAGTATTATCACTAGATTTACTTTCTACTTTATCCCATTTGTATTGATTTTATATCCATATGCAATAAGCAAGTTTAAAAGAAGAAGTAACCGTATTATTTTGAATTTGACCGTTTATGGTGTATGTCTAATTTATTTTGTGTGGGTAACCTTATCAAATGCCGATACATTATATGGAGTAGTACCATATGAATTTTTCTGGCAAGTATCTTAAGGAGTTATTTATGAGAGAGAAAAAAGTGCTTTTTATGGTTGCAAATATCAGAGTAAGCAATGGTGTAACCAGTGTGGTTATGAATAATTACGATAAATTGATTAAAGACGGCTATCAAGTTGATTTTTGTGCTATGTACGACAGTCCATCACCATATTTCGATAAGTTAAAAGAATATGGAAGTAATTATTATTTGTTACCACAAAAAGACGATAAGCCGAATGAAGAAAAGGCTTATAGTTGTATTGAAGATATTATCAGTAAAAATAATTATACTATAGTGCATAATCACATTCTCGGTAGATATGGATTGATGGTTTGTGATATTGCAAAAAAATACAAAGTACCATTTAGAATCTTTCATAGCCATAACCCTAATCATTTTGCAAACTATAAGCAGTTAATTGCCCATTATGTTTTTGAAAAAAGAAGTTTAAGAAGATGTAATAATTTCTTGGCTTGTTCTTCTTTTGCCGGTAAGTCTTTGTTTGGAAAAAGAGATTTTACTGTAATTAAAAATACAATTGATGTCAATAAATTTGTATTTGATATTGAGAAAAGAAGAACATTTCGTGAAGAAAATGGTATTGATGAAGATGATTTTGTAGTAGGAACTGTATGTAGATATACATTCCAAAAAAATCCTATGTTTATGGTTGATATTTTCGAAAAGATACTACAAAAAGAACCAAATGCAAAGTTTGTTTGGGCAGGTACCGGTGAATTAGAAAATCAACTGAAAGAATATATAGCATCAAAAAATTTACAGGACAAGATTATTTTATTAGGTAACTGTTCTGATATTGTGCCTGTATATTGCGGTATGGATGCATTTTTACTGCCATCAAGGTTTGAAGGTCTGGGCTTTGTATTTATTGAGGCACAGGCTTGCGGTGTAAAGTGTTATGCATCAGATGTTGTTCCAAAAGATACTGAAATTACAGATTTAATTAGTTATTATCCTCTTAATTTGAGTAGTGAAAAATGGTCTGATGAAATATTAAAAGGAAAAAATTCTTTTGATGAAAATGTTCGTAAATCATATAACGAAGAGGTAATTAAATCCGGTTACGATACAGATACAAATACTGATTTAATTGATTTTTATAATAAACTATTGAAAGACTAGAGGTTGTTGTAGTGAAAAAAGCAGGAATTATTACTTTATATTATAAGAATGATAATTATGGTGGTATTGCACAAGGGTACGCTTTGCAACAATATATAAAATCTTTAGGGATAGATTCTGAATTAATTTCATACCAGAGAACACCGGCAAAGATTCTTTCAAAAGGTGAAGAATTAAAGAAACTAGGTGTTAAAGGTTTTGTTTCTTTAAAAGCTGATTGTTTCTTTAAAAAGACAAAAGTTAAACTTAGGAATAAAAATGCAATAAAAAAGTATGGTTTATCATTAAAGGATAAACTTCAGCAGAGAAAAGATGCTTTTGAAGTATCAAGGGAAGAAGTTCCACATTCTCCGGTTTATACAGAAGATAATATTGTAAATTGTAGCGATAGATATGACTATTTCATTAGTGGCAGTGACCAAATATGGAAACCGGGTGTACTTCAACTACCATATATTTTTACTTTTTTACCGGAAAATAAGGTTCGTTTTTCATATGCATCAAGTATTACAACTCTAAACAACGATAAAGAATATGATGAGAAAATGAAAAATGCTTTAGAAAAATATAAATGGATTTCTGTCAGAGAAGAAAGTGGACAAAAATATTTGGAAAAGCTTCTTAATAGAAATGTTGATCTTGTAGTTGACCCTACATTTTTATTAAGTAAAGAACAGTGGGAAGAATATATTACAGAAAGACAGATTAAAGAAAAGTATGTGTTTACTTACTTTTTGGGACAAAGCACAAAGCAAAGAAAAATTGTTGAGAAATATGCAAAAGAAAACAATTTGAAGATTGTATCACTTCCTCATGTTGAAGGCAAAATTTATGCATGTGACATTAATTTTGGTGACATACAGTTATACGATGTAAATGTAAGACAATTCTTAAGCCTTATTAAGTATGCAGAGGTTGTGTTTACTGATTCATTCCATGCCGGTGTATTCTCAAATATATTTGAAACACAATATTGGATTTTTGAGAGAGAAGTATTTTCAAAGAAAGTTTCAATGAACAGCAGGATTGATACACTTCTATCATTACTTGGGGAAGAGGATAGAAAAGTAAGAGAATATACGGATATTCACAACAATAATATTGATTTTGAAAATGCAAAAGCAAAGTTAAATGTTGAAATTGATAAATCAAAAGAATTGTTAAAAAAAGCATTGGATCTTTAGTTGGTAAATATAGGAAATTGATAAGATGAAGTTAGAGAGAACAAAAAACGCAACAAGAAATATTATTTTTGGTGTTGCATTAAAGCTATATCAAATTGTTCTACCATTTGTAATGAGAACAGTTATGATATACACAATAGGTGTACAGTATTTAGGCCTAAATAGTTTGTTTACATCTATTTTACAGGTATTAAATATTGCTGAACTTGGTGTTGGCTCTGCAATGGTATTTTCAATGTATGAGCCTATTACAAAGGATGATAATAAAACTATTTGTGCATTAATGAATTTGTATAAGTGGTATTACAGAATAATCGGTGGTGTAATTCTTGTATTTGGTTTGATTTTGCTACCATTTATTCCTAACTTAATTAGTGGCAAAGTTCCTAGTGATATGAATGTGTATGTACTGTATTTGCTAAACCTGTTGGCTACAGTATTTACATATTGGCTATTTGCTTTCCGTAACAGTATTTTACAAGCATATCAGCGTACTGATGTTACAAGTAAGGTTACTTTAGGTACTGATACCTTTAAATATTTATTGCAGGTTGTTGGTCTTTGTGTTTTTCATAATTATTATTACTATGTAATTGCACTACTTGTATCACAGATTCTCACAAATGTAATTACTGCATATTTTTCAAAAAAAATGTACCCACAGTATGACCCAATGGGTAAATTACCAAAGTCAGAAGTTAAGAAAATCAACAGAAGAATTAAAGATTTGTTTACCTCAAAATTAGGTGCTACAATTGTTAATTCAGCAGATACAATTGTTATTTCTGCTTTCCTTGGATTAACTGCTTTAGCTATTTATCAAAACTATTTCTTTGTTATTACTTCACTTATTGCTCTAATGACTATGGTGTATTCAGCTTGTCTGGCAGGTATCGGTAATAGTATTATTGTAGAAACTTTAGAGAAAAATCTAAATGATTTGAAAAGATTTACAGTATTAATCTTATGGATCTCAACTGTTTGCACCAGTTGCTTGCTTTGTTTATATCAGCCATTTATTGCATTTTGGGTAGGCAAAGATTTACAGATGGAATATGCAATTGTAATTTGTATTTGTATTTACTTCTTTATATACGAAATTAACCAACTTTTATGTATTTATAAAGATGCTGCAGGACTTTGGCATAAGGATAGATTCAGACCTCTTGTAACCGCTCTTGCAAATTTAGCAATGAACCTTATTATGGTCCAATTTTGGGGCTTATATGGAGTGGTTCTTTCAACTGTTGTGACTATGGGAATTATTGGTATGCCATGGATTATTTATAACCTATTTACTGTGTTGTTCAAAAAAGAGCATATGGTAGATTATTTAAAGTTACTTTTCACATTTGCAATTGTAGGTGGAATTATTTGTGCAGTTACAACTATTGTTTGTAACTTAATTACATTTAATAGCAATCTTATTACTTTAGTAGTAAGAGGTATAGTTTGTGTAGTTGTCAGTAATGTTTTATTTATTGCAGTATTTAGAAAGAATAAAAGATTTGGTGAAGCAATTTATCTAATTGAAAAAATGTGTAAAGGAAAATTTCCTTTACATAAAGTTTTATCCAAAGAACTAAAAAGATAATTTATAGTTATAAAGAGTGATTGAAATGATAAGTATTAATAAAAAAGATAATTGTTGTGGTTGTTACGCCTGTGTTAATGTTTGTCCTAAAGATTGTATATCTATGGAAGAGGATAGTGAAGGTTTTAACTATCCTTGTGTAGATAAGAGCAAATGTGTAGATTGCACTTTATGTGAAAAGGTTTGCCCTATTATCAACAAGGATAAAGTTGCACAGGGTAGCAATGAAGAAGATAATACATATGTGGCTTATACAAAAAATGCGACTGTAAGAAAAAATAGTTCTTCCGGTGGTATGTTTACAGAATTAGCTGAAAGCGTATTAAAAAACAATGGTGTAGTTTTTGGCTGTGCCTTTGATGATGATTTTAATGCACATCATATTATGGTTAATAATAGTAGTGACTTGGAAAAACTGAGAGGTAGTAAGTATATTCAAAGTCATATTGAAAACACATACGAAGAAGCAGAAAGACTTTTGAAAAATGGACAGTTGGTATTGTTTTCTGGTGTAGCTTGTCAAATTGCAGGTCTTAATTCTTACTTAAGAAAAGATTACAATAATCTTATTACAGTTGATGTGTTGTGTCATGGTGTGCCTAGTGGGAAAGCTTGGAGAAAATATATTGATGACAATCAAAAAAGGCACAATGCTAAATTGAATAAATATTATTTTAGAAACAAGGATAACGGTTGGAAAGTATTTACCGTTAAGCAAATGTATATGGATAATCAAGGAGAAAGTAGTCCATTTAACAAAGATTCATTTATGCAATTATTTTTAGGCGAAGTTTGTTTACGACCTTCGTGCCATAATTGTAGATTTAAGGACATTCGCAGACCATCAGATATTACACTAGGTGATTGTTGGGGTGTTCAAAATTATATGCCAGAAATGGATGATGATAAAGGTACTTCTGTAGTAATTGCTCATACTAAAAAAGGAGTAAATATTCTTAATTCTGTTAAGAATAATTTGGTAATTAAAAAGGCAAAATTGGATAGAGCTTTGCCACCAACTGCTGATTCAAGAAAATCAGTTTTACCACACAAAAATAGGGAAATTTTCTTTAAACAACTTAATGAAGGAAAAAGTGTTGATGAGTTGGCAATATTAGTGAAGGATAGATTTAAGAAACCAAACATAATAAAAAGAATAAAACGAAAGGCTAAAAAAATAATTAAAGGATAGTGTTATTATGGCAAGTTCAAATTGTGATTATTGTAGTCATTATGTGTATGATGATGAGTTTGACTACTACACTTGTGATGTAAATTTAGATGAAGATGAAGCAGTTAAGTTTATGCAAGGTAGCTTTGATGATTGCTCATTCTATGACCCATATGATGAATACAAAATCGTTAGAAAACAGAATTAAGGCAAAAATTTAGGCAGTTAGTTTTGAACTAACTGCCTTTTAGCTTTTGTAATATTAAATTTATAGATTACTTAATTTCACAGATTGTAACACCGGCATCACCCTCACCAAAGTTACCAAGTCTAAAGGACTTGATATTTTTATGGGTACGCAAGTATTTCTGTATTTCTGAACGAAGTACACCTGTGCCTTTACCATGGATAATTGTAAGTTGATTAATGTTCATTAGCACTGCATTATCAATAGCAGCATCAACATCCATAATTGCCTCCATAGCAGTTTCACCACGAACATCAACCTCTGTTGTTGGGTTCATATCCATTTTGCTAGGCATATTTCTCTTTCTGGAAGTCTGTACAGTTACCTTTGGCTTTTCTTTGTTTAGTCGTAGGTTAGATAATTTAACCTTGGTTTTGATAATACCGGCCTGAACATAAGCAGTACCGTCTTTTTCATTAATACTTAGAATTTCTGCATCTTTGTCAATATCAAAGATAAGCACAGAGTCACCAACCTTAAATGGTCTTGGTGGTGTGTATTTTTCATTTTTCTTTTCCTTGATTGGATCAGCAGTATTCTCCATTTTGTCAATGCTTTTACGAAGTTTTGCCTTTTCTTCGGCAGACATTTTTTGCTTTTTCTCAAGGTTTTCCAGTCTGTCAAGAATACTTTGTGCTTGTGCTTTTGTACGACTGCTGATTCTTTCAGCCTCTTGATGAGCCTTTTCAATTTCTCTTTCGGCTTCTCGTTTAGCTTTTTCAATAATACTGTTTGCTTTTTCTCTTTGACGACCTGCAAGTGCCTTTGTGTCGTTAGCTTCTTTTAGTCGCTTTTCAAGTGTTTGTCTGCGTTTTTCAAGCTGTTCAATAGTATCTTCAAATCTTCTGCTTTCGCTACTTACAAGGTGTTGTGCATTTTCAATAATATCATCGGAAAGACCTAGCCTTTTGCTGATTGCAAAGGCATTACTTTTACCGGGAATACCGATTAAAAGTTTGTATGTAGGTCTTAATGTTTGTACATCAAACTCACAACAACCGTTTTCTACACCTTCGGTAGTAATAGCAAATTCCTTTAGCTCTGCATAGTGAGTTGTGCATTGGATTTTTGCACCTTTTTCTTTTAATTTCTGTAAAATTGCAACTGCAAGTGCTGCACCTTCAACAGGGTCAGTACCTGCACCAAGTTCGTCAATCAGTACAAGTGAAAATCTTGATGCTTGTTTTAGAATATCAATGGTGTTTGTCATATGAGCAGAAAAAGTTGAAAGGTTCTGTTCAATGCTTTGTTCATCACCAATATCAACAAGAATTTTTTTGAATACAGAGATTTCACTTTCATCACCACAAGGAATCATAAGACCTGACATTGCCATTAGGGTTAGTAGTCCGGTAGTCTTTAGTGATACAGTTTTACCACCTGTATTAGGACCTGTAATAACTAGTAGTGTGTAGTCTTTGCCTAAAGTAATATCAACCGGTACAACCTTTTCTTTGTCGATTAGTGGGTGTCTAGCTTTCTTTAGGTTAATGTAACCCTTGTCATTTACAATAGGGGTAACTGCTTTCATAGTGTAGGCTAGGTTACCCTTTGCAAAGATAACATTTAGGTCAATTAGGTTTTGATAACTACCGATAATACTGTCTGCACAGTTACCTGCCATTGATGAAAGTTCAAGGAGAATTCTGTCAATTTCTTCTTTTTCTTTGTTTCGTAACATACGAATATCGTTGTTAGCCTGAACAACACCCATAGGTTCAATAAATACTGTCTGACCACTGCCTGATGTATCATGTACAAGTCCGGGAATACTACCTCTGCATTCTGCTCTTACCGGTACAACAAATCTACCGTCACGCTGAGTGATAACCTTGTCTTGTAGAAATTTTGAGTAGTTAGAACTTCTAACTATTTTGTCAAGAACTTCTCTTGCCTTTGATGATGCAGTACGGATTTTCCTACGAATATCAGATAGAGTAGGGGATGCCTTGTCGGATATTTCATCCTCTGCAATAATTGCATCATTGATTTTTTCTTCAAGAAACTTGTTTGGCATTAGGTTGTTAAAGTATTTGTCAAGTGAACTTGCTCTGTCATCACTTGCGTTACGCCATTGTCTTAGTGAACGAATAACTCGTAAATTTTCCCCAATACGAAGTAACTCAAGGGTAGTTAGTCCTGAACCGGCTTGTGCTCTTCTTAACTGATTTGCACAGTTAGTAGGTGAACCAAAGCTAGGTGTACCAAATTTACCGATAAGCACATAGGCATCATCAGTTTCTTTTAGTAATTTTTCTGTTTCTTCTTTTGTGAAAACAGGTTTTACTGTAAGTGCCTGTTCTCTTGCATCGGCAAATGAACATTCTTTGCCAAGCATTTCTAATATTTTATCAAATTCAAGTGCTTTAAAATGTTTATTCATATTATCTCATTGCCTTATAAAAATCTAGTGTTTTGTAATGTCGTTCCGTTTGACGGATTACATATTCTTCTGTTGCTCTGTTTAAGGTGTCAAGTCCGTTTTCGTTAAGTGAAAAGGAAAATAGCTTTTTATCATCAGCATAAATAGTGTGTCTAAGTGCCTTAGTAATACCTCTGTCCATTGTAATGGAAAAAGGCAAACTGTCGCTGCTTGCACAGTGGGAACAAATCAGTGAACCTGTTTGAGGTAAAAAGAAAAAAGTTTCTCTGTCATATTCACCACAAATACTGCACATAGTAAGGTCAGGCATATATCCACAAATAGAAAGTAGCCTCATCTCAAAACAACTTTTGATTAGGGTAGGGGGCTTTTTGTTTTCTGACAATAAATATAGGGAATTCAGTGTTAAGGATAGAACTTCCTTGTTTTTCTCACCATCAACAAGTATATTCATCAGTAACTCAGAAAAGTATTGTGCTAAGCACATATTTGCTATATCTTTCCTAAGTCCAAAGAATTGTTCCTTTGACTTTGCTTCACTAATAACATATGTATCTCGACCTTTGCTTTCTATTAAGCAAAGTCGAGAATAGGTAAATAGCTGAGTACCGGCACAATTTTGACTTTTTATATTTTTTGCACCCTTAGCAAAGCCTTTGATTATGCCTTTATCTACAGTAAGGACAGTTACTAGCTTATCTCTTTCACCGATATTCTGTTCTCTCAGTATTAGCCCCTCTGTCAGAGTTTTCATTGTTGTTTTCTAGCTCCTTACCTGCATTTTTAGCTTGTTGTATAGATAGATAGGTTAGGTAATCGTTAACTGCACCACTTTGTAAAAAGTAATTCCAAGCATCTGTTTCATTCATATTTATCACCCCTATTAGTATTTTACCTAGGGATAAATATATTGTCAGAAAATTATGGGATTACTGAAAATCATTACTATCAAATCCAAAGCTACGCATTAGATTTTCTTTATTTCTCCAGTCCTCTTTTACCTTAATCCATGTTTTTAGGTTAACCTTGCAACCAAAGAAGTTTTCCATATCTTGTCTTGCATATGTGGAAATCTTTTTAAGCATTGCACCCTTTTTGCCGATTAAGATACCTTTGTGAGTATCTCTTTCGCAATAAATTGTTGCGTCAATATCCATAAGATTTTTGTCGTCACGCATTTTCATTCTTTCAATAACTACTGCTGTACCATGAGGAATTTCTTTTTCTGTCAGTCTTAGAATTTTTTCTCTAATCATTTCAGCAGCAAGTACCTTTTCAGGTTGGTCTGTTAGTGTGTCATCAGGGAAGAAATGACCACCTTCTGAAGTGAATTTCTTTAATTCTTCCTTTAGTTCATCAAGTTTTGAACCTGTTTCTGCTGATACAGGAACAATAGCATCAAAGTCCATTTCCTTTGAATACTTAATGATTTGTTCAAGGATAACTTCCTTGTCGTTTATAGTGTCGGTTTTATTAATTGCCAATACACAAGGTAAATCAAGTTTCTTAACCTTTTCAATTAACATTCTTTCATTTTCTCTTATTTCCTGACCTGCCTCTGTTACAAGTAAACAAGCATCTACACCTGCAACTGACTCGTTAATTGAACGAACCATATAGTCACCAAGAGAATTTTTAGGTTTGTGCATACCCGGTGTATCTAGGAAAACTAATTGGTCTTTACCTTCAGTCAGTACACCCATAATTCTTGTTCTTGTTGTTTGTGGCTTTGAAGAAACAATAGCCACTTTCTGACCAAGTAATTTATTTAGAATTGAGCTTTTGCCTACATTAGGTCTGCCAATAATTGCAATAAAGGCTGATTTATCGTTAAAGTTCATATTTGTACTCCTTAATTTTCTGTATCTATTATAATTGAAACAGAGGTTTTATGCAATAATAATCCTTACACAAAAACACGCCACAAGATTGACAGTAGTCTTATCTGTGTGGCGTGAAATATTCTATGATGGATAAAATTATTCGTTATCAGGAATGTAGCTGATACTTGCAGGAAGACCAAGCTGTTCCATAACTAATTCTTCTTTTTCTCTCATATGTACTCTTTCAAGTGGTTCCATATGGTCATAACCGAGAAGATGAAGTACACTGTGAGCAGTTAAGTAACCAACTTCTCTCTGAAGTGAGTGGCCGTATGTTTCAGCTTGGCTAAGAGCCTTTTCCATAGAAATTACAACATCACCTAAGATATATGCACCGGTTTCAGGGTTCTTGTCCCATACACCGTTTTCACCCATAGGGAAAGACAGTACATCTGTTTCAATATCTTTGTTTCTGTACTGTGCATTAAGTTCCTTGATACCTGCATTGTCAACGAAAGTTACACTAACTTCAGCAGGACCTTGGAAGTTTTCCATTCTCAAAACTGCGTTACAAGTTCTTCTTACTAACATTCTTAGGCCAGTAGGAATTTTTACAGTCTTTTGCTTGTTGGTGATGATTACTCTGATTTTATTTTCTGTCATTTTTCCTTCTCTCCTCAGTCTTAGCATATGCTTTAATAATATCTTGTACAAGGTGATGTCTTACAACATCCTTCTCGCTAAATGAAATATGTTGTATATCCTTAATATCCTTTAGTACACGAATACAATCTTTTAAACCACTCTTTACTCCACCCGGTAGGTCAATCTGTGTTATGTCACCGGTAATAACCATTTTTGAGTTAAAACCAAGTCGAGTAAGGAACATTTTCATCTGTTCCCTAGAAGTATTCTGCGCTTCATCAAGGATAATAAAGCTATCGTCAAGAGTTCTACCTCTCATATAAGCTAAAGGTGCAACTTCAATGTTACCTCTTTCAACATATTTGTTGTAGGTTTCTGCACCCAACATATCAAATAGTGCATCGTATAGTGGCCTTAAATATGGGTCAACTTTACTCTGTAAGTCACCGGGTAAGAATCCCAACTTTTCACCGGCCTCTACGGCAGGTCTGGTTAGGATAATTCTGTTAACTTGCTTTGCCCTAAAGGCAGTAACTGCCATTGCAACTGCAAGATAAGTTTTACCTGTACCGGCAGGACCAACACCGATTGTAATAGTGTTCTTTGCGATACTTTGACAGTATCTTTTCTGCCCTAAGGTCTTAGGCTTAACAGGCTTACCTTTGCTTGTAATACATACACAGTCAGTGGAAAGTTCTTGAATCTTTTCTTCACTGCCTTCGTTTACAAGGCTCATACAGTATCTAATGTTTTGTTCACTAAGGGCTTCACCCTTGTTGATAAAGGAAAGTAAGCTATCAATAACTTTTACCGCTTTGCTTACACTTTCTGCTTCACCTGAAATTTTTAATTCACTGTCTCGACCAATTACATGAACATTGTACTCATTTTCAATCATTTTGATGTTCTCATCAAAGCTACCGAAAAGAGCAACTGCATGTTCCATTCTGTCGATGCTGATTATTTGTTCCAAAATAATCCCCCATTTGTTTGATACTAATAAATTATAACACATTTTTTAGTACATATCACCAAAAATTTTTCAGAAATTTTAATTTTGTGATTTTCACTAACAAAAATATATTTTGTAGTTTTTCTGTTGTTTTATTTTGCTATATAATATGTTTACTTATTTATATATAGGTGAAAATCAAGTGAATATAAACAAGATGTAAACTTTATATAAATAATATAACAAAGGCAATTTTAATAAAATTTAATTAAAGTAAGAAAACTATTGACTTTATTATGGCTTTATTATATAATAACTATGCTGTAAAGAAAAAAACTTTACAGTTGAAAGGTGAGTCAAATGGAAAAGAACATAGAGAATTCTCTTTTGCTTGACTTTTACGGTGAACTTTTGACCGATAAAGTTAGATATGCAACTGAGATGTACTATAATGATGACCTCTCACTTTCGGAGATTGCTGATGATATGGGAATTACTCGTCAAGGAGTAAGGGACTTAATTAAGAGAGCCGAAGGTAACCTCCAAACTTTTGAAGAAAAATTAGGATTATACAAGCGTTTTGTTGAAACTCAAGAAGGGCTTTCTAAACTGAAAAAGTCCCTTGAAGAAACAAAATGTGTTTTAGGTAAAGAAGATAAAAGTTCACTTATTGCTAAGGTTGATGAAATGACCTTGGTTGTAAATGAACTACTAAATCAAGAATAGGAGGTAAGTCCTGTGGCATTTGAAGGTCTTTCTGATAAGCTAAGTAATGCTTTTAAAAAGTTAAAAAATAAAGGTAAACTTACTGAAAGTGATGTTAAAGAAGCTATGCGTGAAGTGCGATTGGCACTTCTAGAGGCTGATGTAAACTTTAAAGTTGCTAAGAACTTTACTAACAAAGTTACTGAGAGAGCTATCGGTCAGGATGTTATGGAAAGCCTAACTCCTGCACAGATGGTTGTTAAAATAGTTAATGAAGAACTAACTGCACTGATGGGTGGAGAAGAAGAAAAGATTAAATTCGCATCTAAGCCACCAACAGTAATTATGATGTGTGGTCTTCAGGGTAGTGGTAAAACTACTCACACTGCTAAACTTGCAAAAATGCTAAAGTCACAGGGTAGAAGACCTTTACTTGTAGCTTGTGATATTTACAGACCTGCTGCTATTGACCAGTTAAAGGTTGTTGGTGCAAAGGCAGGAGCTCCTGTATTTGAAATGGGCAAGAAGAACCCTGTAAAAATTGCAAAAGAGGCTATTAAACACGCTAAAGACTACGGTAATGATGTAGTTATCCTTGATACTGCCGGTCGTCTTCACATTGATGAAGAACTTATGGAAGAACTAAAGAATATTAAGAAGGAAGTTAATCCTGATGAAATTCTTTTGGTTATCGACTCAATGACAGGTCAGGATGCAGTTAATGTTGCAAAGTCATTTAATGACTTGCTTGAAATCACAGGTGTTATCCTAACTAAGTTAGACGGTGATACTCGTGGTGGTGCTGCACTTTCTGTTAAGGAAGTTACAGGCAAACCAATTAAGTTCTGTGGTACAGGTGAAAAGCTTGAGGATTTAGAAGTTTTCCATCCTGACAGAATGGCAAGCCGTATCCTTGGTATGGGCGATGTGCTTACTCTTATTGAAGATGTAGAGGCAAAGCTTGATGAAAAGAAAGCTGAAGCAGTTGCCAAGAAAATGATGGAAAACAAGATGGACTTTAACGATTTGCTACAACAGTTTGAGCAGATTAAGAAGATGGGTCCTATTAAGGGTATTTTAGGTAAGATTCCGGGACTTGGAAAACAACTTGAAAATGCTGATATTGACGATAGACAGATTGACTGGTGTGAGGCTATTATTTACTCAATGACACCGGCCGAAAGAGAAAAGCCAAGCCTTATTAATGCCAGTAGAAAGAAAAGAATTGCTGCCGGTTCAGGTAGAAAGGTTGAAGAAGTTAACAGACTTCTAAAGCAACTTGAACAAATGCAGAAAATGATGAAACAGTTTACCGGCAAAGGCAAGAAGGGCAAACGCAGAGCCATGATGAAAGGTATGCCAAACTTAAATGAACTTGGTGACCTAGGCAATATGGGTGGAAACGGAATGCCACCAATGGGTGGAGGTTTTCCGTTCTAACAAATAGTTATTATCCAATTAATTTTGGTGATATAGATACTTAATTATGGAGGTGAAAATATAATGGTAAAGATTAGACTAAGAAGAATGGGTGCTAAGAAGTCTCCTTTCTACAGAATCGTAGTTGCTGACTCAAGATATCCTAGAGATGGTCGTTTCATCGAAGAAATCGGCACATACAATCCTCTAACAAATCCTTCAACAGTTAATGTTGATGCTGATGCAGTTAAGACTTGGATTGCTAAGGGTGCACAGCCTACAGATACAGTTAAGGCATTGTTAAAGAAGGAGGGTATTCTATAATGACAGAATTACTCACAATCATTGCCAAAGGTCTTGTTGAAGAACCTGACAAGGTTTTTGTAACTCAGGACGAAAAGGATGCTGAAGGCGTTACTGTATATCATATTCATGCTGCTGAAAGTGATATGGGTAGAATTATCGGTAAGCAAGGCAGAATTGCTAAGGCTATCCGTACAGTAGCTCGTTCTGCAGCTATCCGTAATAACGAAAGAATATCAGTTGAAATCGACTGATATTCCAAAAATAACCCCCAATATGGGGGATATTTTTATGCAGAAAAAAACTGACCCAAGTAGTTTTACTTGAGTCAGTTTTTGCTTTTGTTAATTTAGTTTATTAAGATTGTCTTGTTTTGCTGTCAATCTTAAAGATAACTTTCTTGAATTTGTCACCGAGAGTTTCTTTTTCACTGTCACTGTTATTGTTAAAATTCTTTGGCTTAACAAGTAGATATAGACCGTATGATGAGAACATAATCATTACAATAAAGTATGTAAGTACATATTGGCTTTTACCTTCAAATAATGTGTGGTAAATAAAACCACCGGCAAGACCTGTTAAAATCATAATTGTTTCAGCCGAACATCTCTTTTTGATTAATCCTGCAACACCAATTGCAAAGAGAATAAATGTAATCATCTGGAAGAAATCAAAGTAGTCATATAGGAACTTATTTATCTTGCCACTGTAAATACTGTATAGTGTTGTATTTTCCTTAACTTCACCAAAGTAATGACCCTTAACTTGGCTTACCCATAAACTTTCGTATGATGGTTCATTCCATTGTGAAAGTATTTTCTTGCTAAAGAAATTGTTTCTGTAGTGAGAGTCTTGCTTAAATTTATTAAGTCTTTCTTTAATATCTGTCTTAGCCCATGTGTCAGCTTGTTTATTATCTAAGTTAGCATTTAAGAACTTTGACTTAGCCATATCGTTGTACCAACCGGGAGCCATAGCAGATTCATTTAAACCGGCATCTAAGTAAAGAATTTGGTCAACACCTTTACCAAGGTCAACACCACTTCTCTTTTCGTAACTCATAATAACTAGGTTAAATGAACCAACAGAAATCAAAACTACAAATGCAATAGAAACAAAGTGTAACCACTTTTTATTCTTAATAATATAAATTAGAAGTGCAATACAAATAGCAGCCAGCCAAATCATATTGTTGTACTTTGCTACAACTGAAAGTGCCATTAGTAATGACGCAGGCAGTAGGTTTAAGTAGTTGCGTTTTTCTTCACTTTGCATAAATCTGATTACAAAGTAACAAGCCCACATTGCTGATGCAATACCGATAATATTACCGTAAACAAATGTTGTGAATAAAATACCCTGAATACAACCGGCTAACATAAACACTGTAATAAATGTAACTGACTTACTCTTAAATAATTTTTTACTGATTGCTACAATAGCAATGTAAAGAGCAGTTAAAGCCAGTACATTAAATACCTGCATTGGCATTGAAGTTGTTGTACCGAAAATTCTGTAAACAATTTCACTGATAAACACAAAACCAAGTTGGAATGGATAAATCTTGTAGTAACTAACATTGTTATAGAAGGTATCATTACTTGCCTGGAATGATTGGTAGTTACCTTTTGCTGCTTCCATAGCAGTTTGAGTAACTGTGCCTGAGTCAGCAGCAGGAACACTCTGTGCCATAAATATCCATATAAATCCAAGTGTTATGGTGTAAACCGAAAGTCCAACTACTAATGCTAAATCGGAAACTTTCTTGAAAACATTGGCGTATCTGCTTAGTGCAAAGACTAACAAGAAGAATCCACCAAGTAAAAAGAAGTTCATTACCAGGTCATCGTAGTTAAACTGTATAACTTCTCCACCAAAGTTAGCACTGTCAAATTCACTGGTTTGTAATACTGACATTATTGCCACATAACCAAAGAAAATAAAGCAAAGAATTGTGATACCATATGAGCATATAGTTTCAAAAAGATTTTGCTTTTTTAGGTTAGGGGCAACTACCTTTTCCCTTTTATTAGAAGGAAGTTTTTTTGAATTGTCCATAATAAAAAATCCTTTTCTTTTTTCTACTTATAAATTATATCTAAAATATAACATAAATTCAAGTGAATATTGAATGTAGTTGTGATTTGTGTTAAAATATCCTAAAAGTATGGGTATTATTTATATATGATATAAAGATAATTGAAAAAAGATAATAAGAATACTTAAAATAATAGGAGAGATACTATGATTAAGGAATATCTTGAAGTAGGTAAAATTGTAGGCACTCATGGTATTAAGGGTGAGTGTAGAGTAGAATTGTGGTGTGATGGTGGTGACTTTTTTAGTTGCTTTACAACACTTTATCTTGATAAAGACGGTAAGAAAAGTATTTCCGTAAAAAGCAGACCTCATAAAAATATTGCACTAATGAAAATTAAAGGTATTGATAATATTGACGATGCAATTCCTCTTGTCGGTAAAGTTCTGTATATTAACAGAGATGATTGTCCACTTCCTGAAGATGTGTATTTTGTACAAGATATTATCGGTTGTGAAGTTAGAGATATAAATGACGGTACTGTATACGGTAAAGTTACAGATGTACTCTATACCGGTGCAAATGATGTTTATGAAATTAAAGCAAGTGACGGCAAAACTTACTTAATGCCTAAGATTGATGAAATTGTTAAGGAAATTAATGTTTATGAGGAGTATATTCTCATTGAGCCTATGAAAGGACTATTTGATGAGGATTGATTTGATAACATTGTTTCCGGAAATGTGTGAAACAGTTTTAAACGAAAGTATTTTAGGTAGAGCTCAAAAGAAAGGTGTACTTGAAATCAACACTCATCAGCTTAGGAATTTTGCCTTTGATAAACATAAGAGAGTTGATGATACACCTTATGGTGGTGGTAAAGGTATGCTTATGAAAGCAGAACCTATTGCACTATGCTTTGAGAACATTTGTGAACAAGTTGGTGAAAAGCCTTACTTTGTGTATATGTCACCACAAGGCAAAACTCTAAATCAGCAAAAGCTAATTGATATTTCAAGTCATAAGAATGTTTGTGTATTGTGTGGTCACTATGAAGGTGTTGACCAAAGAGTACTTGATGAATATGTAGATGAAGAAATTTCTATCGGTGACTATGTATTAACCGGTGGTGAATTACCTGCACTTGTATTTATTGATGCACTTTCCAGAATGACAGAGGGTGTACTTTCCGATACAGTTTGCTTTACTGATGAAAGCCACTATAATGGACTTCTTGAATGTCCACAATATACAAAGCCACAGGTGTGGAGAGATAGAGAAGTTCCACCTGTACTATACAGTGGTCATCATGCTAATGTGGATAAATGGCAGAAGGAACATTCCCTAATCAACACATATAATAAGCGACCTGACTTGTTAGAAAAGAAAGAGTTATCAAAAGAAGATAAGGAATTTTTGGAAAATTATATAAACTCACTAAAGTAGTTTTGTAATATTGGTTATAACAAATTAAATTCTTGTGATGTAATAACAAAAATGTGTTGTTGTTTTCGTCGGATTGCACAAGAAACAGATTTTTATTTTCTTTTCAAATGTGTAGTGAAACAAATTTAAAAAATAAGGTTGATTTAGTTGTTTTCTAGGGTTATAATACACTTATTGAATGTGAAAAGTTGCTTATGATGTTTCGATTTTATAAGCAAGATTTGATAAATTTTAGGTTTTTATTCACTGACAAGAGAGGGATTTAGGCATGTATGTAAAGGAAGTTTTAGTTCAGAACAAAGCAGGACTAAGAGGTAGACCTGCAACATTTTTTATTCAGAAGGCTAACGAATATAAGTCAACTGTATGGGTAGAAAAGGATGAAAGAAGAGTAAGTGGTAAGAGTCTTCTTGGTGTTTTATCCCTAGGTGTTGTTGGTGGTACAACAATTAAGATTATTGCAGATGGTCCTGACGAAAAGGATGCAACAGAAGGTATTGTTGCTCTTGTAGAATCAGGCTTCACTGGTATGTAATTTTTGACTTTCATTAAGGGTGGTTAGTTTTTAACCACCCTTATTTTTTTATTGTGAGGTGATATTGTGAATATTAAAGAATTAAGAAAAAAGGCAATGGCTTTACCACTACTTCCCGGAGTATATATAATGAGAGACAGCAGTCACAATATCATTTATATCGGTAAAGCAAAGGCTCTAAAGAACAGAGTCAGTCAGTATTTTGGTAGCCAAAATAACCATCAAGAAAAAGTCCGTAGAATGGTCAGTAATGTTTATGACTTTGACTATATTATTACCGACAGTGAGTTTGAGGCTCTTATCCTTGAATGTTCATTGATTAAGCAAAATACACCTAAGTATAATATTCTTTTAAAGGATGACAAGGGCTATAGCTATATTAAAGTCAGTAGTGATAAGTGGAGAAGAATCTCCTATGCTTTACAACAGGATGACCCAAAAGCAACATATATCGGCCCTTATAAAAGTTCCTATTATGTTAAGAATGCCATTGATGAGGCAATAAAGATTTTTCAGCTTCCTACTTGCAACAAGAAGTTTCCTGAAGATTTTAGGAAAACAAGACCTTGTTTAAATTATCATATAAAGCAATGTTGTGCACCATGTAGAGGGAAAATGTCATTGGCAGAATACAACGAGCATATTGACTCTGCGTTAGAATTTTTAAAAGGTGGTACAACAGAGTCTATTGCAAAAATGACTGAAGAAATGAACAAAGCTTCAGAAAATCTCGACTTTGAATTAGCTGCAAAAATTCGTGACAGAATAGCCTCAGTTAAGAAAATGAATGATAAGCAAAAGGTAGTTGACATTAAGGTTGATGAACAAGATGTAATTGCTTATATTACCGATGGTGACAAAGGTACATTTGAAGTGTTTAGATTTAAAGACGGCAGGCTTTTTGACAGAGAACATTTTATGGTTGATAACGGTGAGAATGAAGAAGAATTAATGGCTGAGTTTATCACCCGTTACTATACAATCCGAGATGATGTTCCAAAACAGTTAACACTGGACAGAGAGATTGAGGACAGCAAACTTCTTACTCAGTGGCTTAGTGAAAAGAAAGGTTTGGCAGTTCATATTGTTGTACCTAAAATCGGTGACCAAAAGCACCTTGTAGATATGTGCAAGAAAAATGCAATTGAAAGACTTGCCCAAACTAAAGGTAGCACTACCGGTGAATATGGTGTGTTGGAAGAACTTAAAGAAGTTTTAGGACTTGATAAAATTCCTGAATATATTGAATCATACGACAACAGTAACCTTAGTGGTAGTGAAAATGTTTGTGGTATGGTAGTTTATGAAAATGGCAAGAAAAATAAAAAGGCATATAAAAAGTTCAAGATAAAAGGCTTTGAAGGTCAGGATGACTATGCAAGTATGGCAGAAGTTATTGACAGAAGACTTGATGAATATGAAAAAGCAGAAGAGCCTGTTGGATTTGGCAAAAAGCCTGATTTAATCTTGCTTGATGGTGGTAAAGGTCAGGTAAATGCAGTATTGCCTATACTGAAAAAACATAATATTGACATACCTACTTTTGGTATGGTTAAGGATGACAGTCACCGAACAAGGGCAATTGTTTCAGATAAGGGTGAAATTGCAATTAGCAGAAAGAGAAAACTGTTTACCTTTATCAGTAAAATGCAGGATGAAGTCCATAGATTTGCTATTGGTTATCAGCGACAAAGAAGAAGTATGAACACCTTTAAAAGTTCATTAACCGATATTCCGGGAGTAGGTACTGAAAGGGCAAAAGCACTTTTAAAACACTTTAGAACTATTAAAAATATCAGCGAAGCTGATTATGAAGAATTACTTAATGCACCTAAAATGAATAAGGTTTCTGCCGATAGCGTTTATAATTATTTTCACAATGAAAATAATAGTAATTGAGTTTTTCTTTTATATATGTTAGAATTACGGTGGTGATATTATGAGAGTTATTACAGGAATAGCAAAAGGTACAAGATTGAGAACTCTGGAGGGTAATGATGTAAGACCTACCACAGACAGAGTAAAGGAAGGTATCTTTTCTGCTTTACAATTTGGAATAGAAGGTAGAATTTTTCTTGATTTGTTTGCAGGTAGTGGACAAATGGGAATTGAAGCTATCTCAAGAGGTGCAAAGAAAGCTGTATTTGTTGACAGTAGCAAAAAGTCTTTGCAAGTAGTAAATGAAAATATTGAAAAATGTAAATTTCAAGATAAATCAAAGGTTGTTAACGGTTCAGCAGTAAGTTTCTTAAAGATGAATAAGGAGAAGTTTGATATTGCTTTTCTTGACCCACCATATAGACAAGGACTACTTGAAGAAGTACTGCCTTTGGTATTTGAAAATATGAAAGAAACCGGTGTTGTACTATGTGAACATCCTGTTGATGAAAAAATAATTGAAAAATATTCTAATTTTAGCCTTGACAGAGAATATCGCTATGGTAAAATAAAGGTAAGCAGTTTTTGTTACAAAGAAAATATTGAGTAGTTCGTACTAAACTTGGAAAGAGGAAAAAGAATGGATAAAATAGCAATTTGTCCGGGTAGCTTTGATCCGGTAACCCTTGGACATATTGATATTATAGAAAGAGCATCTAAGATGTTCAACAAAGTTATTGTTGCCGTTATGGTTAATCCAAATAAACAACCAAGTTTTTCTATTAACGAACGAATTGATTTGTTAAAGGAAGCGACAACACATATCAGCAATTTGGAGATTGTATCTTTTGATGGTCTTTTGGCAAGTTATGCAAAGGAAAGATCAGCAGTTACAGTTGTTAAGGGGTTAAGAGCTGTATCTGACTTTGAATATGAATTTCAAATGGCTTTAACAAACAAAAAACTCAATCCCGATTTGGAAACTATCTTCCTAACTACCAGTGCAAAGTATATGTATTTAAGCTCTAGTATGGTTAAGCAGGTAGCATCCTTCGGTGGGGACATTAGTGATTTTGTTCCGGCTTGTTTGTATGACAAAATATACAGTAGATTAAAAGGAGTTAATTAAGATGAGAGTGGAAGACCTAATCAATGAGTTAGAAGATATGATGAACGATGCAAAGGTTCTACCTTTAACAGGTGGTAAGGCTGTTGTAGATACAGAAGCAGTTCTTGATATTCTTGACGACATTCAGGATGCACTACCGGGTGAAGTTAGACAGGCTAAGAGCATTGTTGCCGATAGAAGCCAGATTCTTGCTGAAGCTAAGAAGGAAGCAGAAGAAATTATCCGTGCCGGTGAAGAAAAGAAGAAGCAGTTAGTTGCTGAAGATGAAATCACAAAACAGGCACAGGCTCAGGCAGCAGACATCCTAAGTGATGCGAAGAAGAAGTCTTCTGAAATGAAGAAAGCAGCTAACGGTTATGTTACTGACCTAATGAAGAGAGCTGATGAAACTCTAACAGATTTAACAAACGAAATCCGTAAGACTCGTCAGGACATTCAGGCTCAGAAGAAAGACTGATTTAGAAAATAATTGAGATTTTTAACCACTACGAAAGTAGTGGTTATTTTTTGCCTAAAACAATATTTTAATGCCCAAACTCATTATGTGAACAGTTTGAAAATATAAAGAAATTGTTACAAATTCCTTGCAATATCATTACAAGTAGTATATAATGGTTCATATAGAAGTGGCATTTGGTGTCACAATAGGGCACTTGGTGTCGATAAGTGATTTCTGTGTGTCATATTTACTTAAAATGGAGGTGGCAGTTTAATATGTTTTCAGGTACAACAGTTCATTCAGTTGACGCAAAAGGCAGAATTGTACTGCCACAGAAATTCAGAGAAGAACTTGGCGAAGAATTTTATGTAACCAATGGCTTTTCTGAAAATATACAGATTATGTCTGTTGATGAGTTTAATCGTCTAAGAGAGCAGATAAGGGAGCTACCTGCTAACAAAGCTATGGCACTTCAATATTTGCTTTTATCTGCAGCAACACTAGTTAGTCCAAACGGTCAGGGTAGAATTCAAATTCCCCAAAAATTGCGTGAGGACAGCGCCATCCAAGGTGAGGCTGTAGTTGTTGGTATGGATAGTCGTATTGAAGTATGGAACAAAGATAAGTTCGATGCATTTATGGCTAAACAACGCCAAGAACTTGAAGATGCTCTTCAGCTTATTAAGTTTTAATTATGGAATTTAATCACATTTCAGTTCTTCTCAATGAGTGTATTGAGGGACTGAACATTAACCCTAACGGAATTTATGTTGACGGTACAGCAGGTGGTGGCGGTCACTCAGCAGAAATTCTAAAGAAACTTGATTGTGGCAAATTGATTTCTATTGACAGAGATCCGGATGCTATTACAACAATTTCCGAAAGATTTAAAAATGAGCCAAATTCAATTATTGTAAATGGTTGTTTTGGTGATATGAAAAAGCTATTAAATGACAGAGGTATTTATCAAGTAGATGGTGTTCTTCTTGATATTGGTGTTAGTTCTCATCAGTTAGATACTGACGAAAGAGGTTTTAGCTTTCACAAGGATGCACCTTTGGATATGAGAATGAGCCAAAGTGGTACTTCTGCCGAAGATTTAGTAAATGACTTAAGTTATGAAGAACTTAGAGATATTATATATCGCTATGGTGAAGATAAATTTGCACCATCTATCGCAAAGGGTATAGTTAAAGTAAGAGAAGAAGAAAGAATTACTACTACTCTTCAACTTGCTGAGATTATTAAGAATTCTGTACCTCAAAAGGTTAGAAGAGAAGGTCATCCTGCAAGAAAGACTTTCCAAGCACTTAGAATTGAAGTAAATGGAGAACTTACTCAGCTTGAAAACGGTCTTGATGAAGCATTTGAAATGCTAAGTCCAAAGGGCAGACTTGCAGTTATTTCTTTCCACTCACTAGAGGATAGAATAGTAAAGCAAAAGATGGCATCTTGGTGCAAGGGTTGTACTTGTCCAAAGGACTTTCCGGTATGTGTTTGTGGAAATGTACCAAAGGCAAAGCTGGTAAACCGTAAGCCTATAGAGGCTACACAGGAAGAATTGGACAAAAACCCTAGAAGTAGAAGTGCAAAGCTAAGAATTTGCGAAAAAATTTAGGTAAAGTGACAGTTTTGTAGTATTTCCCTAGACAAAGCACTGTATATGTAGTAGAATATATCAGTGGTGTAATTATAGTTACAAATATCTATAGATAGTGTAACAAAACAATTACAATAAATATATATTGAGATTTTAATTACTACGAATAAGTAAAGATTATGAGAAGAAAGAAATTTTAAGGTACTATATATAGTATTTTAGAAAAATGAAGAATTGGTTATATAGGTGAATAAATGGCATTTTTGAGCAGTAATAATGCTTATGACATTTCTGTTTTTGAAGATGAAAATCTTGAAAATCAGGACTTACATAAGAAAAATAAGGTAGTAAAAATACCTAAGAAAAAAATTGAACAAGCAAAAAGACGCAAACGCAATCCTTTGAAGTTAACTGTTAGCTTTTTGTTTTCTGCAGTTGTTGTGGCAGTAGTTGGTATGATTATTTATAGCCAAGTTCAGCTAACAGAATTAAATCAGAAAATTTCAGAAGCACAGGAAACATTAGAAAATAGCCAAAGTGAATATACTCAAATGCAAATGAATGTTGATGCTAAATACACAACTTCTATTATTGAGGAATATGCACAGGATAAACTAGGTATGACTAAAGCGAACAGTAGCCAAAAGGAATTTGTGGATTTATCTAGCGGGGATAAAGCCAAGATTGTTGAAAAAGAGGATAAAAGTATTTTTGATACTATAGTAGATTGGATATCCTCAATTTGGTCATAACCCTTAGGTTTGTGTAATAAGATTATAGAGGGTACAAGAGTTGAGATTTTAATTATCTTAACTCTTTTTCCGTATTTATTGATATGAAAGAGATAAGAAAGGAGCAAGACCGGTTGGCTAAGAATGTAAAAGGCGTAAATCAAAAGTTAAGACATAGAACAATGATTCTTTTGGCTATTATTTTGATTATTGGTTTTGGTGCTGCTACTTGTAGACTTGCATTTTTGCAAGTGGTTAAGGGAGAAAGTTTAAGCCAAAAGGCTGTTGAACAACAGTTACATGATACTGAGATTTCAGCAAAACGAGGAACTATCTATGATAGAACCGGTAAAGTATTAGCCCAGAGTGCTTCGGTATGGCGAGTTGTTATGGCTCCTGCTAATTTCAAAACTGATGAACAGAGAGAGTATGTAGCTAAAAATCTTTCAAAAATTCTTGATTTGGATTATGATGAAGTTCTAAAGGAAACTAAAGAAAATTCATATTATGTTAATGTTAAGCGAAAGATAGAAACAAAAGAAAGAAATAAAATTTTAAAGTTACAAGATACTTTAAGCGAAAAATATAAGCTGGAAAATGTTATTCAGCTACTTGATGACTACAAGAGATATTATCCTTATAACGAATTAGCTTCTTCAGTAATCGGTTTTACCGGTGAAGACGACCAAGGTCTTGAAGGCCTTGAGTATCAGTACAATAAGTATTTGTCCGGTACAAGTGGCAGACTTATTTCAGCACGAAATTCACAAGGTGTTGATATGCCGTTTGCATATGAACAAAGTGTTGATGCTAAAGACGGTAACAACCTAGTTCTTACTATTGACGAAACAGTTCAAGCTGTTGTTGAAAAGTATATGCAACAGAATATCATAACCAATAAGGTTTATAACCGTGGTTGTGCTATTATGATGGATGTTACAAATGGTGAAATTATCGCTATGGCTACAGTTGGTGGCTATGACCTTAACGAACCTTATACAATAGCTGACGAAACAAAGCAAAAAGAAATCAAAGCTATTACAGATGAAAAGAAAAAGAATAAAGCCTATAATGAGGCTTTAGCTGAACAGTGGCGTAACAAAGCTATTTCCGACACATATTATCCGGGTTCTGTATTTAAGATTATTACTTCTGCTATGGCACTTGAAGAAGGTGTTGTAAATGCAGATACAAGCACTTTCAACTGTACCGGTTCTATGCAAGTAAGTGATAGACTTATCCACTGTCATGACTGGAACGGTCATGGTACACAGACTTTTGAACAAGCAATTATCAATTCTTGTAACCCTGCATTTATGCAGATTGGTGCAAAAGTAGGTGCAGCAAAGTTCTGGGAATATTATCAAGCATTTGGTTATTCAGAATTAACAGGTATTGACCTACCGGGTGAAAGTGACGACCAGTTCTTTACACCGGACGGTTCAATGGGTGTTGTTGACCTTGCAGTTGCTTCTTTCGGTCAAGGTTTCTCAATTACTCCAATTCAGATGATTACTGCTGTATCAGCAGTTGCAAACGGTGGTAACTTAGTTCAGCCACATGTTGTAAAGCAGATTCAGGACAGCAACGGTAATGTTGTACAAAACTATGATACAAAGATTAAGAGAAAAGTTGTATCAAGTAGCGTATCTAAAACATTAAACACAATTTTACAACACAACTCAGAACAGGGTGGTGTAAAATGTGGTTATGTTGCAGGTTACAGAGTAGCCGGTAAGACAGGTACATCAGAAAAATTGGTAGATAGTAATGGTGATGGTGTAGAAGACTACATTGCGTCTTTCCTAGGTTATGCTCCTGCAGATAACCCAAAATATGCAATGCTAATGTTCTTTGATACTCCTACAGGTGATAACTACTATGGTTCTGTTGTAGCAGCACCTGTATTCTCACAGATTATGGAAGAAGTTTTACCTTACTTAGAGGTTGAAACAGAATATACAGATAGTGAAAGAGAAGATCTAGATGCTATTGCCGGTCAGTATGTTGGTCTATCTACCGAAGATGCACAACAACAGATTTCCGATGAAGGACTTACACCGGTAGTTAAGGGTTCAGGTAGCAAGGTTATTGCTCAAATGCCGGAATCAAATTCTACTGTACCAAAGGGTGGAACAATTGTTCTTTATACTGACAAATCTTCGGCAAAAGAAACGGTAGAAGTACCTAACTTACTTGATATGAGCTTAAGTGATGTAAACAGTGTTGCTTCTCAGTATGGACTGAATGTCTCTGTTAAGGGTACTTCAAGTACAAGTGGTGACGGTATCTCTACAAAGCAAAGTATAGCTGAGGGTACTAAGGTTAGTGAAGGTACAGTTATTACAGTTACCTTCTCGCCACAAAGTGGTATTGCAGAATAATAAATTTTTTATATAAAAGATGTTAAAATGAGGTGTTAGAATGACAACAGGATTATGGGAACTTGTGGGTGCAGTTGTTGCATTCGTTCTTTCAGCAGTAATAGGAAGATTTTTGATTCCAATTTTACACAAATTAAAGTATGGTCAGACAATTCTTGATATTGGACCATCTTGGCATAAGAAAAAGCAAGGTACTCCAACAATGGGTGGTATTATGTTTATCATTGGTATTGTTGTTGCAACAGTAATTGCAATTCCTTGTTTATCAATTTTCGGTGATATTTATGAACCAACAGGTTATTCTTATAACAAAGAGGTTCTAATGGTGTTTGTTAGCCTAGGCATGGCTGTACTTTACGGTGCAGTGGGTTTCCTTGATGACTATATTAAGGTTGTTAAGAAGAGAAACCTTGGTCTAACTGCTAAGCAGAAACTAGTGTTCCAATTTGCAATTGCTATTGCATTCGTTGTAATCAATGCTTTCTTTGGTTATGGCGATACAACATGTATTCCTTTTGCAGGTACTGTTCATATGGGCAACTTTGCAATTATCTACCACATTATCAGTGTAATTGTAATTGTCGGTGTTGTTAATGCAGTTAACCTAGCTGACGGTATTGATGGTCTTGTTGGTTCAGAAACATTCTTTGTTGCTATTTTCTATATGATTATTTCAAGCATTATGACTTCTCCTGCAACAGGTGTTTTATCAGCAGCAGTAGCCGGTGGTTGTCTAGGTTTCTTACTATGGAACTTTAACCCTGCTAAGGTATTTATGGGTGACACAGGTTCACTGTTCTTAGGTGGCATTGTTTGTGCATTGGCTTATTCAATGAATATGCCGGTTATCCTAATTCCAATGGCACTAACTTATCTACTTGAAATGCTATCTGTTATCCTTCAGGTAACATACTTCAAAATTACACATGGTAAAAGATTATTTAAGATGAGTCCTATCCACCATCACTTTGAAAAGTGTGGTTGGAGTGAAACAAAGATTGTTGTAGTATTCAGTGCATTTACAATTGTTATTTGTGGTATTGTCACTGCATTAGTAATTTTAGGACTTTGATACTTCATATAATATAGGGAGGAGGAGAACTTAATGTCATCAGAAACTTTAAAAAGAATGTCAAACGAAAGACAAAGATATGATAGCCGTGGCAGGACAAGAAGAAAAAATACTCCTCCAAAAAAGAGAAAGAGAATTTCTTTCTCGATTGGTATGGGTATTGACTTACCTTTCCTAATTATTCTATTAGTTCTTCTTGTAACAGGCCTTATAATGATGTTTTCAGCATCTTATGCAGTTGCATATTATAATCAGGGAGACAGTTTCTTCTTCTTGAAAAGGCAGTTAATATTTGCAGTTATTGGTTTTGTGCTTATGATGGGTATTTCCTATATTGACTACCATAGCTTACATCATTTATGTTATGTATTCTTAGGACTTTCCTATTTGGCACTATTTCTTGTATTATTGTTGCCACCGGTAAACAATGTTCATAGATGGATTGGTGTCGGTGGTTATGGTATTCAGGCTTCGGAATTTTCAAAATTTGCAATTGTGCTTTTCTTGGCACATTGGGGAAGCCTTTACTATGATAAGATGAGTACCATTAAATATGGCGTTGTTCCTGCACTTGCAGTATTTGTCAGTACTGCAGTTTTATTGGTGCTTGAACCTCACTATTCAGGTATTGTAATTATTCTATTACTTACAGTTGTAATGCTTTACCTAGCAGGTATTAACACAAAATGGCTTGCTGTTGCCGGTGTGGCAGTTGTAATTGCTTTCTTGATTGCTTGGGTAACCGGTCTTCTTTCTTATGCTATGACAAGAATGGAAGGTTGGGGTCAGGCTCTTGAATATACAACAGAAGATATGTGGCAAACAACTTGGCAGACCAGAAACAGTCTTTATGCAATAGGCTCAGGTGGTCTTTTCGGTTTAGGCCTTGGTAACTCAAGACAAAAGTATGGTTATCTGCCTGAACCACAGAACGACTTTATCTTTGCAGTTGTATGTGAAGAACTTGGTCTAGTAGGTGCAATAGTAATCTTAATTATCTTTGCAGCACTTGTATATAGAGGTGTAAAGATTGCACTGAAAGCACCGGACAGATTCGGTAAACTACTTGGTATTGGTTTGATTTCACAGATTGGTATTCAAGTTATTCTAAATATTTTTGTTATTACAGACTGGTTGCCTAATACAGGTATCAGCTTACCATTCTTCTCTTATGGTGGTAGTTCCCTGGTTGTATTGATGGCACAGATGGGTGTAATACTTTCGATTTCAAGACACTCTAATATTGAAAAAGCATAATGAGGTGTAAAATATGAGAATTTTATTTGCCGGTGGGGGTACAGCCGGTCACATTAATCCGGCACTTGCTATTGCCGGATATGTAAAGAAACAAATGCCAGAAGCAGAAATCCTTTTTGTTGGTAACAAGGGTGGTATGGAAGAAAGACTTGTTCCACAGGCAGGCTTTGACTTTAAGCAAATTGTTATTAGTGGCTTTAAGAGAAGTTTTAATGTTAAGGCAATCGGTCACAATCTTAAAACAGTAAAGAGAATGTTTACAGCCTCTGCTGAGTCAAAGAAAATTATTAAGGAATTTAAACCTGACCTTGCAGTTGGTACAGGTGGCTATGTAAGTGGTCCTGTACTTCGTACTGCAGCAAAGATGGGTGTTCCGATTATTATTCACGAACAAAACGCTTATCCGGGTGTTACCACAAAGATGCTTTCTAAGTTAGCTAAGAAAGTTATGTTAGCTATTCCTGATGCAAAGAAACACCTTGACCCTAACCTAGATTATGTTATTACAGGTAACCCTGTAAGACAGGAAATCCTTTCTGCTAACAGAGAAAGTGCCAGAGCAGAACTTGGTCTTGATGAAAGACCTGTTGTTCTATCTTTTGGTGGTTCTTTAGGTGCAAGAAAGATTAACGAAAACCTAGCTGACCTAATCGCAAGAAGTGGTAAAGACGGTAAGTATCAGCATATCCATGCTTATGGTCAATACGGTAAGTGGTTCCCTGATTTAGTTAAAGAGAAAGGTACAGACATTTCAAAGTGTCCTAACCTTGATATTAGAGAATATATTAACAATATGGCAACTTGTCTTGCCGCTTGTGATGTGGTTGTATCAAGAGCCGGTGCAATTACACTTTCAGAAATCCAAGCACAAGGCAAACCGGCAGTACTGATTCCATCTCCAAATGTTGCTGAAAATCATCAGTATCACAACGCAATGGCTATGGTAAACAAAAAGGCTGCTGAAATTATTGAAGAAAAGGATTTAACTCCTGAACTTCTAATTGAAAAAGTTGATAAGCTACTTGAGAGCAGTGCTACTCTTGAAGAATATAGCAAAAATGCCAGAAAGATGGCTATTGTTGATGCTAATGAAAGAATCTTTAGCGTTATTAAAGGTATTCTGGGCTAACACATTTTTGAAACACCAACATAAAATATGTAGAAATAGTTTCAGTATTTTATAAAGGGTGTTGTAATTGGCTAAGTTTATAGTTGATGGTAACAGACGGTTGCAAGGTGAAGTTGATTTGCAAGGTGCTAAGAACAGTGCATTGCCTATTATCTCGGCAACTCTCTTGTGCAGTGGTGAAAGTGTAATTCATTGTTGTCCTATTATCAGTGATATTAATGCATCAATACAGATTTTGCGGTATCTTGGTTGTAGTGCAAAACTCAGCGACCACACACTTGTTGTTGATAGCAAAGATATGAATAGGTGTGATATACCGGAAAATTTGATGAATGAAATGCGTTCATCTATTGTATTTTTAGGTGCAATAATCGCAAGAAAAGGAAAGGCAAAGTTGTACTTTCCCGGTGGATGTGAATTAGGTCCAAGACCAATTGACTTGCACCTTTCTGCACTTAGAAAAATGGGTGTTATTATTGATGAAAGATATGGACTTATCACTTGTAGAGTAAAAGATAAATTACATGGAGCAAAAATTGCTTTGCCGGTCCCTAGTGTAGGTGCTACTGAAAATATTATCCTTTCTGCCGTTTTGGCAAAAGGTACTACAATAATCAGTAACGCTGCCAGAGAACCGGAGATTGTTGATTTGTGTGATTATCTTGTTAAGTGTGGTGCTGAAATATATGGTGCAGGCGAAAGCACAATTTATATTTATGGTGTTGATAATTTAACTCCAACAGTCCATACTATTATTCCGGACAGAATTGTTGCTTCAACCTTGATGGCTGCTTCGGCAGTTACCGGTGGTGAGTTAATACTTAACGGTATTATCAGTAGCCACCTTGACGGAGTTATTCCTCTGTTTGAGGAGGCCGGTTGCAATATAAAGGTGAGAAACAGTAAGCTTAAGATAGATAGCCCAAACAGACTAAAGCCCTTTAAATCTGTAAGGACAATGCCTTATCCCGGTTTTCCGACTGATGCACAAGCAGTTATGATGTCTGTTGCAACAGTTGCTAAGGGTACAACTGTATTTGTTGAAAATATTTTTGAAAGCAGATACCGTCATGTTGAGGACTTAACACGACTGGGTGCTAATATAAAGGTAGCCAACAAGGTTGCAGTTGTTGAAGGTGTAGATAGATTATTTGGTGCTAAGGTAGTAGCAAAAGAACTAAGGGGTGCTGCTGCTTTGGTTGTTGCTTCTTTAAAAGCAGAGGGTAGAACCGAAATTGAAGGAATTAAGTACCTTGAAAGAGGATATGAAGACCTAGAGGTTGTACTGTCAAGTTTAGGAGCAAATATAAGGAAAGTATAGAGGAAAGAGGTGTGAAAATTGGCTGATGCAAAAAAGAACATTGAAAAGAGCAGAAAGAAAAAAATAAAAGAAGAAAAGAAAAGAAGAGAAAAAGAAAGAAAAGCTGAGCAAAAGCGAAGAGATCAAGCATTTAAAAGAGCCAATAAAAAGAGAAAGAAAAAATTAAAAGAAGATGTAATTACACCTCGTAAAGATGTAAGAAAAATTGATACAACAAAGAGAAATACCAGAAAAGACAGATATTACGGAAGTAATGACTTTTTAGGTGAGAATATTGTTGACCAGTCAGCTTATGATGACAACAAATATCTTGACAAAAATGATTTACGCAGAATGAGAAGAAAGAAAAATCCGGCAAAAAGTATAAATACTAAGAAAAGTCGTAGATGGAGAATGATAATTACATATTCAGCCTTGGTGGCTGTTGTAGTTGTAGCCGGTATTACACTTTCTTTAACAGTATTTTTTAAGACAGCTAATTTTGAAATTGAAGGAGATACAAGGTATTCTAAGGAACAACTTGTTTCTGCTTGTGGTATAAAGGAAGGTGAAAATATTTTCTTAGCCAACAAGAAGTGGGCTGAAGAAAATATTAAAAATACTTTCCCATATGTACAAAAGGTTGATGTTTCTTTTGGTTTGCCTGACAGAATCGTAATTGATGTTACTGAGGGCGAAGCAAGTTATATGGTTAAATACGACAAAGAGTATTGTACAGTTTCTAAGGAAGGCAGAATTCTTGATAATTCCAGCAAAAAGGTAAAGGGACTGCCAATTCTAAAAGGTGCAAAACTTAAGTCCAATACTCCCGGTGACTATGTTGAATATAGCAACAAGGCAGTAGGACAGTCACTTACAGAAATTGTCACTTCACTTAACAACAATAAACTTGAAGATATAACAGAAATCAATGTATCAAAAAGTGCAAACTTAACCTTTACTTATGATAATAGAATTCTTGTAAAACTTGGTTTACCGGAAAATATTAATTATAAAATCAAAACAGCAAAGGTTATTATTACAGAAAAGCTAGACCCAAATAATCAAGGTATTATTGAGGGTACTTTGGATGTAAGTTCTTGTTATGATACAAAGAAAAGTTACTTTAACGAAGACTCTATTGTAGATAAGGCCGATAAATCAGACGATACAACCACAACTACTACAGAACCAACTACCGATGCAAATTCTTATGTTGATCCAAATGGTTATAGTACTGATACAAGTGGTGGTGTAACTGACTATGGTACAGGTAACAGTACCGATTATGGAACAGATTACGGCACAAACTATGGTACTGATTATGGCACTGACTACGGCACAAACTATGGTACTGATTATGGTACTGACTACGGTACAGATTATGGTACAGGTTACGATACAGGTTATGGTGACGGTACACTATACAACTAAGTTAAATATTTACTAAAATAATAAGTAATATATTGACGAAATAATTACTATATACACCATATGTAGTTATACTTTTTGAATTTTAAGATAAAGCACAAAATTACTTGATTTTTTCCGTATTTTATGATACCTTATATAATAGTAATTGTGTCTATTTAAAGCATTATGTATTAGATATATAGGAAACAAGGAGGAAGTTTAAATGGCTTTTGAGTTAGAAAATGAACCAATGAATTATTTACCAGTTATTAAAGTTATCGGTGTCGGTGGCGGCGGCGGTAACGCTATCAACAGAATGGTTTCTAGTGAAGTTCAAAATGTTGAATTTATTGCTATAAATACAGATGAACATGTTCTTCAGTTCTCTAAGGCTGACAAGAAAGTTCAGATTGGTGAAAAGATTACAAGAGGTAAGGGTGCAGGTTCTCTTCCAAGTATCGGTCAGCAGTCAGCTGAAGAATCAAAGGAAGAAATTGCAGCTCTACTTAAAGATACAGATATGGTATTTGTTACTGCCGGTATGGGTGGTGGCACAGGTACAGGTGCTGCTCCTGTGGTTGCTCAGATTGCTAAAGAAATGGGCATCCTAACTGTTGCAGTTGTTACTAAGCCTTTTGCTTTTGAAGGTAAGAAGAGAATGGCTCAGGCTGAACAGGGTATTCAGGAACTTGCAACATCTGTTGACTCACTGATTATCGTACCTAACGAAAGACTAAAGTACTTTAGTGACCAGTCAATCACTCTTAAAAATGCATTTAGCATTGCTGATGATGTTCTTCGTCAGGGTGTTCAGAGTATCTCTGACCTAATCCTTGTTCCGGGTCTTGTTAACCTTGACTTTGCCGATGTTACTGCTATTATGAAGAATGCAGGTTATGCTCATATGGGTATCGGTAAGGCTTCCGGTAAGGATAAGGCTACACTTGCTGCTGAACAGGCTATTTCTTCACCATTACTAGAAACAGCTATTGACGGTGCTAAGGGTGTTATCATTAATGTTACTGCTTCTGCTGATATTTCACTTGAAGATATTGATATTGCTTCTACAATGATTTCTAACAAGGCTTCTGAAGATGCAAACATTATCTGGGGTGCTGTTATCAATGAAAATATGGAAGACGAAATCAGCGTTACAGTTATTGCTACAGGTTTCAACGGCGATAAGGATGAAGATAAGATTCCTGCAAAGCCGGTTACTGCTACTGCTCCTGTAAGTAGCACACCTGCATCTACTCCGGCTCCAAAGGCTGAAGATGATGATGACGATACTTTCTATGACATTATGTCAATCTTTAATAAGTAATTGATTTTAAACTTAAACTCCTCACATTGTGGGGAGTTTTATTTTGCCTTTTTCTGTAAAATTATTTAGTGTAAAGGTATATTTTTTCTTTACTTTTTTTCTTTAGAATGTTATATTATATTTTGTGGACTGTATTCTTATGAAATAGTACCACATACAATGTTTTTTAATATCCTTTTATAGCTTATATCCGTAAGGAATGGGACTTTGGGTGTCACCTTGAAAGTAGGTGATTTTATGAAAATTGGATTTGTAGGAGCAGGTAAAGTTGGATTTACTTTGGGAAAATATTTTCAGAGTAAGGATATATCTGTTGTTGGATATTTTAGCAAAAATATCACTAGTGCAAAGGAAGCATCAAGTTTTACAAACACAAGTTGTTTTGAAAGTATAAATGATTTGGTTAGAAATTGTGACGCTCTTTTTCTTACAGTTCCGGATAATAATATAAGAGATGTATATTCTTCTCTTTCAAAACAAGCAATCAAGGGAAAATTAATTTGCCATTGTAGTGGTGTTATGTCTGCTAAAGAGGCTTTTGATGATGCAGAAGATTTTGGTGCAATGATATGTTCAGTCCATCCGTTATTTGCAATTAGTGACAAGTATAAGTCATATTGTGAAATAGCTGATGGCTTTTTTTCTGTGGAAGGCTCAGCCCTTGGTACTAAGTTAGTTACAGATATTCTTAAAAAGTGTGGTAATGATTTTCAAGTTATTGATAAATCTATGAAGCATAAGTATCATTTGTCAGCTACTATTGGCAGTAATCTTGTGGTAGGACTACTTGATTTTTGTATTTCCACTTTAGTAGATTGTGGCTTTACAAGGGAAAACGCTCTGAAAGCACTAACTCCAATTGTAACTAACAATGTTAAGAATGTTATGGAAAATGATGTAGTAAGCAGCTTAACAGGACCGGTAGAAAGATGTGACACTAATACAGTAACTAAGCACTTAAACTGTTTAAGTGGTGAAGAAAAAGAAATTTATACTTTGCTATCAAAAAGAATTTTAAATATTAGTAAAGTAAAAAATGAACACCGAGATTATAGTGAATTACAGGTACTTTTGAAAGGAGCAGAAAATGAAAAATAATGTTTCAACTTTTGCAAAGATGAAGGCAAACGGAGAGAAAATCTCAATGCTGACTGCTTACGATTATTCAACTGCAAAAATTATGGATAATTGTGTTAATGGTATTTTGGTTGGTGATAGCCTAGGCAATGTTATGCTAGGTTATGAAGATACACTTTCAGTTACAATGGAAGATATGATTACCTTTGGCAGTGCAGTATCAAGAGCATGTAAAAATGCAATGGTTGTTGTTGATATGCCTTTTATGTCTTATGAAGTTTCTGTTGAACAAGCAGTAATGAATGCCGGTAGACTAATGAAAGAGGCTAGAGCAAATGCAGTTAAACTTGAGGGTGGCGTAGAAATGTGCGACCGTATCAAGGCTATTACTAATGCAGGTATTCCTGTAATGGCTCATATCGGTATGACACCTCAAAGTGTAAATGCTTTTGGTGGTTTTAAGGTTCAGGGTAAAAGTATTGACGGTGCAAGAAAAATGGTAGAAGATGCTTTAGCAGTAGAGAAAGCCGGTGCTTTTGCAGTAGTTATTGAATGTGCACCAACTGAACTTTGTGAATATATTACTGAGAAGCTAACTATCCCTACAATCGGTATTGGTGCAGGTAATGGCACAGATGGTCAGATTCTTGTATATCAAGATATGCTAGGTTTGTTTAGTGACTATGTACCTAAGTTTGTAAAGAGATATGAACTTCTTGGTGACAAGATGGTAGATGCTTTTAAGCAGTATGATAAGGAAGTAAAGAATGGTTCTTTCCCTGATAAAGACCATAGCTTTGCAATAGATAAAGAAATTATTGATGAATTAAGGAAAGAAGAGAAGTAAAATGACAGTAGCAACAAAAATCAGTGAAGTTCGTCAGCAAGTTAAGGATTGGAAGAGAAACGGACTAACAGTTGGTCTTGTACCAACAATGGGTTACTTACATGAAGGCCATGCAAGTCTTATTAAAACATCTGTTGAACATTGTGACAAAACAGTTGTCAGTGTTTTCTTAAACCCAACACAGTTTGCACCTAATGAAGATTTAGAGTCTTATCCTAGAGATTTTGACAATGATAAAAAGTTATGTGAAGAAATGGGTGCTGACCTGGTTTTCCATCCTGAAGTTTCTGAAATGTATGATGAAGACAGCAGTACATTTGTAGAAATTCTATCAGATATGCCAAAGCAACTTTGTGGCAAAACAAGACCAATTCACTTTAGAGGTGTTTGTACTGTTGTTTCAAAGTTATTTAACATTGTAACTCCTGACAAAGCATTCTTTGGTGAAAAAGATGCTCAGCAACTTGCAATTATCCGTAAAATGGTTAAGGATATGTCATACGGTATTGAAATTATCGGTTGCCCTATTGTTAGAGAAAGTGACGGCCTTGCAAAGTCAAGCAGAAATACATACCTAAGTGATGAAGAAAGAAAGGCTGCTTTGTGTCTATCAAAAGCAGTAAACCTAGGTAAAGAAATTATTGCTAATGGTGAAAAGAATGCTGAAACTGTACTTTCAAAAATGAAAGAACTTATTAATGCTGAACCACTTGCTAAAATTGACTATGTTGAGGCAGTTGACGGTGTTACAATGGACCCTGTTAAGGAAATCAAAGAAAACACCCTTGTTGCTATGGCAGTTTATATCGGCAAAACAAGATTGATTGACAACTTCTCAGTTAAATAATGTAAAATAATATTACATTGTTTGTACAACTTTTATAAAATTTAATTAAAATATTCTACGCTTAGTAATTTATTTTTATTTAAAATACTTCCATTTTGTACCATAATATAGTATAATGTGCTTACAGAGATACAATTTTTATTTGTAAAAGGAGGTACTTATGAAAAGATTACTAAGCGTTTGTCTTTCTTTATGCATTATGGTGTCTGTATTTGTTTCATTTGACATTACTGCATCTGCAAAGACAAATTTGAAGAAAACTACAGTTTCAGCTAGTAACATTTCAAACGGTATTAATGTTAGCTGGAAAAAGGTTTCAGGTGCAAAAAGCTATAAAGTGTATAGAAAAGCATCCGGTGCAAAGAAGTATTCAGTTGTTAAGAAAACTAACAACAAAACTGTAAAATACCTTGATAAAAAGGTGTCAGCCGGTAAGACTTATTCTTATCAGGTTGTTGCAGTTAAAGGCAAAGAAACTTCAAAGTCAAAGACAAAGTCTATCACAAGATTACTAGCACCAAAGAATGTAAAGGTTCAGTCATATGCCAGTAAAACCGATTGTACCTTAAAGGGTAGCAAAGCTGATTATGTTTTTGATAATGTTTTCAATTTTGACTCAAAATTAGGGGTAAAGATAACTTGGAATAAGTCCAAAGGTGCAAATAAATATGATATTTACCGAAAAGTTGATAACAGTAAAAAGTACAGAAAAATTAAAACTGTAGGTAATATTTCAACATATGTGGATCGTGAATCTTTTTTTAGTGTAGTAAATCTTAGTTATAAAGTTGTAGCAAGAAAAAATACTTCAGCAAGTGATTATAGCACTACAAGAAAAATCTGTTATGTTGAACCTTCATATATATTTACATATTCTTTATCAGATGAATTATTGGTATCATGGACTCAAGTGGCAGGTTGTGACGGTTATAAGTTGTATCGTTCATTAACAGGAAAATCCGGTTCATATTCTTATATCGGTAAATACACAACAAAAGAATATAAGTATGAAGAAAAGAATGCTGAATTAGGAAAAACTTATTACTACAAACTTGTGGCTTATAAAGGTTCAAATAATTCTGTTGGTTTAACAATTAAAGAAAAGTATGAACCTGTAACGACAGTGAATTTAAATGTTGGTGATACTAGCGATTCTGTTCAAAAGCAGTTCAAAAAGACCTTAGCAAAAATAAATAAAGACCTAAAGCGAAATATGTCGGACTTGTATCAAGAGGTAACTTTTGATAAAATTATGGAATCAATTAGAATTGAATCAAAAGATGAAAAGGTAGCAACCGTTTCTAAGGACTATATTATTACAGCAGTATCACAAGGTACAATAAAAGCCCCCATTATTCAGAAACTAGGGAATTTTGAGTTTGAAAAAGGTTTCATCCTAATTAATGTAAACTAATAATTTTTATTATAAATTTTCAGGAGGTACTTATGAAAAGATTACTAAGCGTTTGTCTTTCTTTATGCATTATGGTGTCTGTATTTGTTTCATTTGACATTACTGCATCTGCAAAGACAAATTTGAAGAAAACTACAGTTTCAGCTAGTAACATTTCAAACGGTATTAATGTTAGCTGGAAAAAGGTTTCAGGTGCAAAAAGCTATAAAGTGTATAGAAAAGCATCCGGTGCAAAGAAGTATTCAGTTGTTAAGAAAACTAACAACAAAACTGTAAAATACCTTGATAAAAAGGTGTCAGCCGGTAAGACTTATTCTTATCAGGTTGTTGCAGTTAAAGGCAAAGAAACTTCAAAGTCAAAGACAAAGTCTATCACAAGATTACTAGCACCAAAGAATGTAAAAGTTCAGTCATATGTGAAGAATAACTATTATGTAGATAAGAGTTATATTGATATAGATAGTGCAAAGCTATTTGTTGATGATCCGGGTGAACCTGACAACAATGTAATGGGTATAAAAATTACATGGACAAAGTCTAAGGGTGCTAATAAGTACGATATTTATAGAAAAATTGTTGGTGGCAAGTTTGAAAAAATCAAAACAACAGGTAATACATCAGCATATGTTGATGAGGATATTTATTATATAGATGATGATAGTTATAGTTACAAAGTAAAAAAGTGTTACTATAAAGTTGTAGCAAGAAGAAATAAATCAACCAGTTCATCAAGTACTGTAAGGAAAATTACTTATATTGACCCAATGAAAGTTTCTGCTGAGTCTTATGCAAGTGGTATGTTCTTAGGTTGGGGTTATAGTGTTGATGAATGTATCGACGGTTACAAAATATATCGTTCAACAAATGGTAAAAACGGTAAGTACTCTTTAATAGCTAAACTTTCAAAAAACACATTAGAATTTACTGATAAAAATGTAGAATTTAATAAAACCTATTATTACAAAATGGTTGCATATAAAGGTTCATTAAATTCTGTTGCAATAATAACAAAAACTCAGTATAAACCAATGAAAACAGTTAATGTTTCTGTTGGAGCAACTGATGATTCAGTTAAGAAGAGTTTTGAGAAAGCAATTAAGCGTTCTGATTTAGGTGATACTACAGTAGATGATTTAAAACCATATTTAAGGTTTACTTCATTAAACAAGAAAATTGCAACTATTTCACGAGATTTTGTTGTAACCGGTGTTTCAAAAGGTCAAGTTAAAGCTAAGTTTGATTTATTGTTAGATGATAAGAGTTATGAAGCCGGTTTCATCCTAATTAATGTAAACTAATAATTTTTTATTATAAATTTTCAGGAGGTTAATTATGAAAAGATTATTAAGTATTTGTCTTTCACTATGCATTATGGTGTCTGTGTTTGTTTCATTTGACATTACTGCATCTGCAAAGACAACAATGAAGAAAACAACAGTATCCGTTAGCAACACTTCAAGTGGTGTTAATGTAAGTTGGAAAAAGGTTTCCGGTGCAAAAAGCTATAAAGTGTATAGAAAAGCATCCGGTGCAAAGAAGTATTCAGTTGTTAAGAAAACTAACAACAAAACTGTAAAATACCTTGATAAAAAGGTGTCAGCCGGTAAGACTTATTCTTATCAGGTTGTTGCAGTTAAAGGCAAAGAAACTTCAAAGTCAAAGACAAAGTCTATCACAAGACTACTTGCACCACAGAATGTTAAGGTTCAGTCTTATGTTAAAAATCCTGATTGTACAATAGATGTTGATGACATCTTAAGTAGTGGTTCTCTTGACGATTTTGATGATGTTGATGATAATATCTATGGTGTAAAAATTACATGGACAAAGTCAAAGGGTGCTAATAAGTACGATATTTACAGAAAAGTAGGTAACGGTAAGCTAAGCAAAATCAAGACAACAGGCAACACTTCATACTTTGTTGACGAAAATCTTTATGATGTAAAAACTTGCTACTATAGAGTTGTTGCAAGAAGAAATAATTCAACAAGTGCCGTAAGTGCAACAAGAAAAATTACTTATGTTGAACCAACAGATATTTCTGCTATGGCTTTAACAAAAGGTATGTACATTGATTGGAGTAAAAATGACGGTTGTGATGGTTACAAGCTATATCGTTCAACTAACGGTAAGTATGGCAATTATACATTAATAAGCAAACTGTCAAAGAATAAATCTTCTTATACAGACACTAAGGTAGAAATGAATAAAACATACTACTATAAGATTGTTACCTATAAAGGCTCAGCAAACTCTGTAGCTATGTTAACAAAGGCTCAGTACAAAGGTGTTATGACTGTTAATGTCAATGCCGGTGCAACTGATGATTCTATCAAGAAAAGCTTTGAACAAGCTATCAAACAAACAGGTGGAATGATTATATTTGACCAATTAAAGTCAATGCTAAAGATTACTTCATTAGATGAAAGTATTGCTACTGTTTCTGATGATTATGTTGTAACAGGTGTTTCAGTAGGTCAGGTTAAGGCTAAGGTCCAGGTACAGGTTTCTATGTTAGGTATGAATGAAGAAATCGGTTTTATCCAGATTAATGTAAAATAATTCTATCTAAATTTAAAGAATTTTAAGTCTAAAGTTTTTTAATTCTAAAGGCACTTCACTTGAAGTGCCTTTTCTTATACCTATTTTGCAGAAATGATTTATCTTCATATGCAGTAAAATTGAAAACCAAATTTATTTAAATTTATCTAACTAACATTAACCCACAGAAAATTAAAAATTTAATTTACAACTTTCCTTGTATTTTCTATGAAAAAACAGTATAATGGTAATGTGTATATTAGTATATTGGATTTCTATGGAGGAAAATATATGATAAACAAGGGAACGAAAAGACTATTATCACTGGTTGCAATGGTGATAATTATGATTTCTACTACATTAATAACAGTTTCCGGAGACACAGTTAGAGATTATAAGATTCAGGAAATCGGACTGAAAATCAGCCTTCCTGCTTATATGAATGTTATTACAAGAGAAACATCAACTAATGATGAAGTTTATAAAAAGTACGGTACAAGTGGCAAGGACTTAACTGACCTTGATATGTACCTTGTAGCTTATTCTGCCGATGCAACACAGACACTTACTGTTACTGTTACAGAGGATAAGAATAGTAAAAAAGTAAATAACTACAACACTTTAAGCGAAAGTCAACTAAACACAATTAAAGATTCTTATCAAAAGAATGATGGTTGTGAAAGTTGTTCTATCGAAAATTACAACAATCTGGTTTATTTCACTTCTATGATTCAGTCAAAAATCAATAACAGTACTGATGCAGAGGTTACTTACTCAATGCAAGGTGATACATTGGTTGACGGTAAGTATTATCATTTTAACTTAGTTTCTGCTGATGGTGCAGTCAGTGATGACGATAAGGATCTTTTAACTTCTGTTCTTGAATCTGCAACATATGATAGTGAGAAAGGTTTTTGGGATGCTAACATTATCACATTTGTTTGTATTGTTGGTGGTGTCTTAGTATTACTGATTATCTTTATCATTATTATTAGTCACAGAAGAAAGAAAAAGTTAAGAAAAAGACTAAGAGAAATTGATGAAGAAATCCATAATAACGACAGAAAGAGAAATAGAGAAAGAGACAGAGCAAGAAAAAATCGCCATACTGCTACAGGTGCAAACAGACCTGATGCTTTCTTTGACGGTGTAGATGGCTATGAAACTTCTGAAAATATGGATAAAATCGAGAGAGATTTAATCCGTGAGGCTCATAGAAATGTAGAGAACCTAACTGAAGAACCAAAGAACACTAGTACGGATAAAGTGGATTATAGTGATTTCTTTGAAGAATATGAGAATACTAAAAATAACAGAACTAGCCAAAGACCTTCTAGAAGAGATAATTCTAGAAGAAACGAGAAGAATAAACGCTCTAAGGGTAGTTCCAGAAGAAAATTTTAAGGGTGATTTTTATTAACAGATTGATTATCGAGAATGTTCGTATCATTTCTCCGGAAGAACAAAGAGATGAGGTTGCTAATCTATATGTAAATAATGGTAGAATAGCAGAGCCATTTAGAAAAACAGAACAAGACACAGTAATTGACGGTACAGGTCTTGTAGCAATGCCCGGTCTTGTTGACCTACATGTTCACCTTCGTGATCCCGGTCAAGAAGAAAAGGAAGATATTATTACCGGTACTAATGCAGCAGCAGCCGGTGGTGTTACCAGCTTACTATGTATGCCAAACACTAACCCAACAATTGATAATGCCGGTGTAATCAGCTACATTAAGGAAAAAGCAAAGAACTGTAAGTCAAGAGTTTATATTGCCGGTTCAATTACAATGGGTCTTGAGGGTAAAGAACCTACTGATTTAAAAGCACTTAGAAAAGCCGGTGCTATCGGTCTTTCTGATGATGGCAGACCTGTACTTGACCCTGAAATTATGGCAGAAGCTATGAAGAAAGCACCTGAACTTGGTATGACAGTTGTTGCTCATTGTGAAGACCTTGAACTTGCTGACGGTGGCAAGATTAATAAAGGCAAAATGTCCGAAAAGCTAGGCATTAAGGGTATTCCTGCCGAAGCTGAGGATAAAGGTACAAAGAGAGAAATTAACTTAGCTAAAGAGAATAATGTACCGGTTCATATTTGTCATGTAAGTACAAAGACTTCTGTACAAATGATTAGAGAGGCTAAGGAAGATGGTGTTAAAGTTACTGCCGAAACTGCACCACATTACTTTACTTTAACAGAAGATGTTCTTGAGAAAAGGGATGCCGACTACAGAATGAACCCACCTCTAAGAACAGAAGAAGATAGATTAGCAATTATAGAAGGTCTTGCTGACGGTACACTTGATTGTATAGCAACAGACCATGCACCTCATACAGAAGAGGATAAAAAAGATTTTGAAAAAGCACCTAATGGTTCTATCGGTATGGAAACTTCATTAGCAGCAGCACTAACTGTGCTATACCATAATGGAGACTTTTCTCTACTTGATATTGCAAAATTAATGAGTACAACACCTGCAAAAATCCTAAAAATCAATGCCGGTTCTCTAAAGACAGGTGCTTTGGCTGATATTGCTCTTGTAGATGTTGATAAGGAATGGATTGTTGACAGAGATAAGCTACATGGCAAAAGCAAGAATACACCTTTCAAAGGTATGAAAATGAAAGGTAAGGTTGTAAAGACTATCTTTGAAGGCAAGGTAGTTTTTGAAGAAGACTGATTGAATAATTAGTTTCATATAAATTAGTTATTAATAAGTTTAAAATATATAAAAAGGAGTAAAAAAATGGGTAATGGACTTACTTACAAAGAAGAATTTATTAAATTTATGGTAAATGGTGGTATTCTTCGTTTCGGGGAATTCACTCTAAAGAGTGGTAGATTGTCGCCATATTTCATCAATACAGGCAACTACAAGTCTGGCTCTCAGATTTCCAAACTTGGTGAATTCTATGCTGAATGTATTATGGATAACAACATTAAGGGTGACGCTATCTTTGGTCCAGCCTATAAGGGTATTCCTCTTGCAATTGCAACAGGCATTATCCTTAACAACAAATTCGGTGTTGATATGAACTATTGCTTTGATAGAAAAGAGGTCAAGGATCACGGTGAAGGTGGTATGATTATCGGCTATCAGTTCGGCGAAAATGATACACTTGTATTTGTTGATGATGTTATTACTTCCGGTAAAGCACTAAGAGAGTCAATGGAAAAAATCAAGGGTATCTGTAACGCAAATGTTAAGGATATGGTTATTTCTGTTGATAGAATGGAAATAGGTAAGGGTGGCAAGAAGTCTGCCGTTCAAGAAGTGGAAGAAGAATTTGGTATCAAAGTTCACTCTGTAGTTACAATGGACGATATTATTAAGGCTATTGAAGATGGTGTTGTTGAAGGTAAAGAACACCTAGACGCTATGAAGAAGTACAGAGAAACTTATGGTGTTTAAGAAGGAGAATTTATTATGTCATTTGATAGATTAATTGAGAAAATTGTAGAAAAGCAAAACCCAACTGTTGCAGGTCTTGACCCTAAGCTGGCTTACATTCCTGAATATATTAAGGAAGAGTCATTCAAAAAGTATGGCAAGACACTTGAGGGTGCTGCTGATGCTATTCTTACATATAACAAAGGCTTAATTGATGAACTTTATGATATTGTTCCGGCAGTAAAGCCACAATGTGCATATTATGAAATGTACGGTTGGTACGGTGTAAGAGCTTTGGCAGAAACTATTAAGTATGCTAAGTCAAAGGGTATGTTTGTTATTACAGACGGTAAGAGAAACGATATTGGTACAACTATGGAAGCATATGCTATTGCTCACCTTGGTGAAACTGATATTGACGGTGAAAAGGAAGAAGCTTTTGGTGGCGATGCATTAACAGTAAATGGCTACCTAGGTTCTGACGGTATTAACCCTCTACTAACAATTTGTGAAGAAAAGGATAAAGGTATCTTTGTTCTAGTTAAAACATCTAACCCATCATCAGGTGAATTACAGAACCTTGAATTTAGAGGTGACGAAACAGTTTACCTACATATGGGCAGAATGTGCGAAGATTGGGGCAAAAAGGTAGTTGGCAAGTACGGTTACAGTGGTGTAGGCGCAGTTGTAGGTGCAACATATCCTGAAATGCTAACTGAACTAAGAGGTGAACTTCCTAAGACATTCTTCCTAGTACCGGGTTACGGTGCTCAGGGTGGTGGTGCTAATGACTGTAAGGGTGCATTTGACCAAAACGGTATTGGTGCTATTGTTAACTCATCAAGAGGCATTATGTGTGCATGGCAGAAGATTGAAGGTCTTGATGAAAAGGATTACGCTAAGGCTGCAAGACAGGAAGCTATCCGTATGAGAGATGACCTAAAGTCTGTTATTGGTGAAATGAAGTTAAAGTAATTTTTTACAGGTTAACCTTGTTCACAAAAAGTTTACTGTTGTATAATGGTTTATACATTATGTAAAAAGTTAATTTGTTGACTTTAATATATTAAAGTAATATAATTTTATTAGTGATTTATGAGTATAATCGACTTAACTGTCGGTTTGAAATATTTTGATATTAGATAAGGAGATTTTTAAAATGTCAAGAGTCTATAATTTTTCAGCAGGTCCATCAATGTTACCTGAACCGGTTTTAAAGAAAGCAGCAGATGAAATGCTTGATTATCAGGGTTGTGGTCAGTCCGTAATGGAAATGTCACACAGAAGTAAGCAGTTTGATGGTATCATCAAGGATTGCGAAGCATTACTAAGAGAAGTAATGAATATTCCTGATAACTACAAGGTTCTATTCCTACAGGGTGGTTGTTCTTCACAGTTTGCTATGGTTCCAATGAACCTAATGAACAAGAACCACAAGGCTGACTATGTTATCACAGGTCAGTGGGCTAAGAAAGCTGCTAAAGAAGCTGCTAGATATGGTGAAGTTAATATTGTTGCATCTTCCGAAGACAAGACTTTCACATATATTCCTAAGCTAGACAAATCAACATTCTCTAAGGATGCTGACTATTTCTATATTTGTATGAACAATACAATTTACGGTACTGTTTATCACGAACTACCTGACACAGGTGATATTCCACTTGTAGCTGATATTTCTTCCTGTATTATGAGTGAACCAATTGATGTTAGCAAGTTTGGTTGCCTAATTGCAGGTGCTCAGAAGAACCTTGCTCCTGCAGGTCTAACAATCGTTATTATTCGTGAAGACCTAATCGGCAATGCTATGGATATTACTCCAACAATGTTTAACTACAAGACTCACGCAGATGCAAATTCTCTATTCAATACACCTCCATGCTGGACAATTTATGTTGCAAAGCTAGTTCTTGAATGGATTAAGAACGAAGTTGGTGGCCTAGATAAGATGAAAGAACTTAACGAAAAGAAAGCTAAGGTTCTTTATGACTTCCTAGATAACTCAAAGCTATTTAAGGGTACAGTAGTTAAGGAAGACAGAAGCCTTATGAATGTTCCTTTCGTTACAGGTGACAAGGATATGGATGCTAAGTTTGTTGAAGAAGCAACTAAAGCGGGTTTCGTTAACATTAAGGGTCACCGTACAGTTGGTGGTATGAGAGCTTCTATCTACAATGCTATGCCATATGAAGGTGTTGAAAAGCTAGTAGAATTTATGAAGAAGTTTGAAGAAGAAAACGCTTAATCAAATCTATTTATTGTGAGGAGAATTACTGATGTACAATGTACTAACTTTAAATAAAATCGCTAAGTGTGGTACAGACATTCTTGGCGATAACTATAAAGTTTCTGATAATGAAACAAATCCTGTTGCTGTTCTTGTTCGTTCAGCATCAATGCACGAAATGGAAATGCCTGAGAGCCTACTTGCTATCGCAAGAGCAGGTGCAGGTGTTAACAACATTCCTATTAAGGATTGTGCAGAAAAGGGTATCGTAGTATTTAACTCACCTGGTGCTAATTCTAATGCAGTTAAGGAACTTGTTGTTGCAGGTCTATTAATGTCATCAAGAAAGATTGTTAACGGTATTGAATGGGCTAAGACTCTAAAAGGCAACGGCGATCAGGTTGGCAAAATGGTTGAAAAAGGTAAGTCAAACTTTGCCGGTCCTGAAATTATGGGTAAAACACTAGGTGTTATCGGTCTTGGTGCTATCGGTATCAAGGTTGCTAATGTAGCTTCAGCTTTAGGTATGAAGGTTGTTGGTTGCGACCCATTCCTAAGTGAAGCAAATAAGGCTAAGTTAGTTGACTGCAAGATTGTTGAAACTAACGATGAAGTTTATGCAGAAGCTGACTATATCACAGTTCATGTTCCTCTAAATGACAGTACTCGTGGTATGATTAATAAAGAAACAATCAGCAAGATGAAGGACGGTGTAAGAGTTCTTAACTACAGCCGTGACGGTCTTGTAAATTCAACAGATATTCTTGATGCACTAAAGAGTGGCAAGATGAGTGCTTATGTAACTGACTTTGCTACTGATGATATTCTTGGTGAAGATGGTGTTATTGCAATGCCTCACCTAGGTGCTTCAACTCCTGAAAGTGAAGATAACTGTGCTGTTATGGCTGCAACAGAAGTTAAGGATTACCTAGAAAACGGTAATATTGTAAACTCTGTAAACCTACCTTGCCTATCAAAGGATAAGACAGGTGGCACAAGAGTATGTGTAATCGCTAAAGCTGATGCTGATACAGATGCTATTGTAAAGGCAACAGGTTCTGATGACTTTGCAACTGCTACAAGAGGTGACTTTAGCTACACAATTATTGATAATGCTACAAACACAGATGTTAATGTTGATGGTGTTATCAAGGTAAGAAGTTTGTAATTTTTAGATTAATATTATTAAGAGGAGGTCAAAACAATGAGAAAAGTGGTTTCAATACTTTTAGCAGTTCTGATGCTAACTGCTATGGGTACAGTGGCAGTTACATCAGCAAGTGCTGAAGAAACTGCAACAGTTAACGGTGTAGTTGCTAATGTTGGCGACACAGTTACTATTGATTACTTCGTAAAGTCCGACTGTATTTGGGAAGATTTCCAGGGTCATGTAACATATGATTATGATGGACTACAACTTGAAAGCTTTGAAATGCCGGATTTAACAACAGGTATTATGACTAACACTCTTAACAAAGGTTTAGTATATTATACAGGTGTTGACATTAACAGTAACTACAAGTTCTATAACGAAGTAAACTTCTACAGAATTAAGTTTACAGTTCGTCAGACCGGTAACTATGTAGTTAATAATGTTTGGGTAGTTGCTGACGGTAACAATGTTGATATGATTGTTGATGATGGTGTTATTCTTAACCCAGCAAGACTAATCACTCGTGAAGTTGTTACAGCTACTCCAAAGCCAACAGAAACAACAACTACTACAACTGTTCCAAAGACATCAAACAATACTGAGCCATCTTCAACTACTCCAACAGTTACATCTTCAACACCATCACCATCAACTCCTGTTGCAGTAAGTGGTGTTGCACTAAATAAGAAAGTTGCAACAATTAATGTTGGTAAGAAAGTTACAGTAAAAGCTACAGTAACTCCTGCAAATGCAGATAATAAGACTCTAGTTTGGACATCTTCTAACAAAAAGATTGCTACTGTATCAAACGGTGTAGTTAAGGGTGTTAAGGCAGGTAGAGTTATAATTACTGCTAAGACAACTGATGGTTCAAACATTTCTGCAACATGTACAGTAACAGTTAAGCAACCTGTAACAAGAATTTCTCTATCAAAGAAAGCAACAATGTATACAGGTAAGAAGTTAACTCTTAAGGCTAAGGTTAACCCGGCTAATGCTTCTAACAAGGCATTAACTTGGAAGTCATCTAACACTAAGATTGCTAAGGTTGCTTCTAACGGTGTAGTTACAGGCGTTAAGGCAGGTACAGTTAAGATTACTGCAACTGCAAAGGACGGTAGCAGAAAGTCTGCAACTTGTACAGTAACAGTTCGTCAGTCAGTATCTAAGATTACTCTAAGCAAGACAAATGTTGTTCTTCCTAAGAAAGGTTCTTCTTATAATGTAAGAGTAACAGTTGCTCCTAAGAACGCTTACAACAAGAATGTTGCAGTTAAGTCTGCTAAAACAAAGGTTGCTAAGGTTTCTGCTTCAACAGTTAAGTCCGGTAAGACAGTTAAGATTACTGCTGTAAAGAAGGGTAAAACTAAGGTTGTATTTACTGCTAAAGACGGTAGTAAGAAGTCTGTTACATGTAAGGTAACAGTTAAAAAATAATAATAATTAATCTAAAAAATAATTAGCTAAAAGCCCTATTCATTGCGAATAGGGCTTTGTTTTATCTAAGTAGGGAATTATCCTATTTTTATTTTGTTTTGTAATTAATTAGCTATTTAGGATTGTGTCAGCATCAAGAATACCAAGGTCGATTTTCCATTTTAAAATTCTCTTTACAGAGTCATTAATTTGGTTAATAGGTATTTCATTATTTTTAACTGCTTTTAATACGGCAGGATACTGAGTGTCAACTGATGAACAACATAATAGGTCATTACCGGCTTTAGTAGCAATAACTGCTGCTGACTCATCACCGGTAAACTGGGTAATTGCATCCATAATTAAATCATCAGTCATTATAACACCATTGAAATTAAGCTGATTTCTAATAATCTTGTGTACATTCTTTGATAGAGAAGCAGGGTAATTTTTGTCAATACAATTAACTATATTGTGAGAAACAAGTATACAATCTGCACCGGCATTTATTCCGGTAATAAATGGCTTAAAATCTTTTTCGGTGAATTCAGAATAATCTCTGTTGTCATATGCGATGCCTGTGTGGGTATCTACATTGTTTCCGTAACCCGGAAAGTGTTTTAGTACAGTACCTAGGTGGTACTCTTTTGAAGTATTTACAACTGTACTGACAAATTTATCAACATCATCAACATTGTCACTGAATGAACGGTCATACATAAATCCATTTTTATCAGAAGTAATATCGCAATCAGGTGCCATATTTACATTAATTCCAAGAGAAAGTAAAAGTTTAGCCTTTTCTTCAGCATCATTAATAATACCGTCCCAGCCACCATTTGCAAAAGTATCTTTAGGTGAAAGAAAAGGGTTTTCCCTAAGTTTAGGGTTGCTACTGACTCTTACAACAGTCCCGCCTTCTTCATCAACACCAATAAGTAGTGGTATTTTAGCCTCATCTTGATATGATTGAATAGTGCTTTTTACTTCTTCCTTAGTTTTATTTTCAAAGTCTTTTCCAAAAAGAATATATCCACCAATGTGATATTGATTGATTTGTTCAAGTCCATTAGTATTGGGACATCTAACATAAAACATTTGTCCTACCTTTTCCTCGGTAGTCATTTTGCTGATGTAATTATCTAAACTATTATCTAAAGTTTCTTCTATATTAGTGGTAGGTTCAACTGTTGTTGTGGTAGGTTCTGTTGAGAATGTTGTAGTTTCACTTGTTGATACGGTAGTAGAACTACTGCTATTGCTTTTCTTTTGTGTACCACAACTTGAAAATAAAAGTACTAGCACAATACACAACACAGAAGTTATTTTTTTGCTATTTATTTTTTTCATTACTATGCTCCTTTCGGTTAAACCTATTATATATCATAATAAAATATATTAACAGTAAAAATAAGAGAGAAAAAATATATTATATAAGTTCTTTTTTGTACACAATGTTAAATATAATTAATATGAAATAATGGTTTTATTGTTCAAAATACAATGTATAAATTTATGCAATTTATACATTTCATTGGTTAAAATATACAATTACAATTAGTTTATGTTGTTAATAAAATCGAAAATAATATTAAATCACTAAAAAATATTGTATATTTTGAACAATGATGTTATAATGTAAATGTAATCAAAAGAGATTAATGCTTACACATTTAATTAAGGAGATTTAATCCAATGAGAAATTATGATTCCAAACATATTCTCAATATTGCATTAGCCGGTCACAAAGGTTCAGGTAAAACCTCTGTTGCCGAAAGTATGCTATATTTGACAGGAAATGTTTCAAGACTCGGGAAAATTGAAGAAGGAAACACTTCTCTGGATTATGACCCAGAAGAAGTTAAGAGAAAATCTTCTGTTCTTACTGCTGTTGCTCCGGTTGAATGGAAAAATACAAAGATTAATCTTATCGATACTCCCGGACTATTTGATTTTGCCGGTGGTATCGCAGAAGGTATGAGAGCTGCAGAAAGTGTGCTAGTTGTTGTATCCGGCAAGGATGGGGTCGATGTAGGAACTGAGAAAGTAGTTAATATGGCTACTGAGATGGGCAAAACAAAGATGTTCTTTGTTAATGGGCTTTGTGATGAAAGTGCTAGATTTTATAGAGTGTTTGAAGATTTAAAGACAGTATTTGGCCCAGCAGTTTGTCCTGTTGTTGTTCCTTACATTAACGACGGTAAGGCTGAAGTATATGTAAACCTTTTTGAATATAGAGCCTATAAGTACTCTGAGGGTGGCAAGGTTGAACCAACCGATATGCCTGACTTAGGTACTAGATTTGATGGTCTTAGAGAGGCTATCAAAGAGGCTGTTGCAGAAACATCAGAAGAACTACTGGAGAAATTTATTGAAGGGGAAGAATTTACCCCGGAAGAAATTATACTAGGTGTTTCACAAGGTGTTAGAGAAGGTACAATTATACCTGTATTTTGTGGTGATGCACATAATACATATGGTATTGATCAGTTATTAAATTCACTGGTTTGGCTTGCTCCAAAAGCGGAGTCAGGTACAGAAATCGGCTCAGATGTTAATGGGGAGCCTGTAGAAGTTACAGTTAATTCTGACGGCGTACCAACTGCAATAGTGTTTAAAACCGTTATTGACCCATTTGTGGGAAAATTAAGTTATATAAAAGTTCTTAGTGGTAAAATTTCTACTGACACACCTCTTGTAAATATGAGGACCGGTGCAAATGAAAGAGTTACCAAGGTTCTTACTGTAAAAGGTAAAAAACAGGAAGATACACCATTCATCTCAGCAGGTGATATTGGTGCAATACCTAAACTTTCTGATACTTTATCAGGGGACACACTTTGTTCACCACTTAGAAAAGTAACACTTGATGGTATTGATTATCCTGTTGCTAACCTTTCTATGGCAGTATATGCCGACAGTAAGGATGACGAAGAAAAAATTACTCAGGGTATTCTTAAATTAATGGAAGAAGACCCAACTATTAAATATGTACACAATCACGAAACTCACGAAAGAGTTGTTACAGGCTTAGGTGAACAACAACTTGATGTTATTGTTAGTAAACTAAAGTCAAAGTACAACATTGATGTTAAGTTGAAGAAGCCAAAGGTAGCCTATAGAGAAACAATTCGTGGTACTGTTAAGGTACAAGGTCGTCACAAGAAACAAAGTGGTGGTCACGGTCAGTTTGGTGATGTGTGGATTGAGTTCTCTCCTAGTGACAGTGATGGACTGGAATTTACACAAACAGTTGTTGGTGGTTCTGTTCCAAAGGGATTTTTCCCGGCTGTTGAAAAAGGACTACAGGACTCAATGAAAAAAGGCCCACTGGCCGGTTATCCGGTTGTTGGGGTAAAAGCTAACTTGTATGATGGTAGCTACCATCCTGTTGACTCATCTGAAATGTCATTTAAAATGGCAGCATCAATTGCTTTTAAGAATGGCATTACACAAGCTAAACCTACTTTACTTGAACCAATCGGTTCATTAAAGGTAACTGTTCCGGAAACACATACCGGTGACATTATGGGTGAAGTTACAAAAAGACGAGGCAGAGTTATTGGTATGGACTCAACACCTAATGGTATGCAGGTGATTGAAGCAGAAGTTCCAATGGCTGAGATGGGTGACTTCAATACCTTTATTAAACAGGTTACGCAGGGCAGAGGTAGCTTTACTCTTGACTTTGCAAGATATGAAGATGCACCTGCTAATGTAGCCGAAAAGGTTATTGCAGATTCAAAAGAATAATGCAAGTTGCTTAATATGTTTGTTATAGGGTAACACCTATTTCAATATAAATTTTGTTCTCCATTTCTTGAGAATTTATTAATTCTCTATTCTCTTTCTTCCATGGAAAGGACCACATTTGTGGTCCTTTCCTCATATAACAAAGAAATTGTATAATTACAAATGTGCGAACAGAATTATTTAAATGTATATAAGAAAACAGAATGGTAAATTGAGAAATGGGTGTACCGGTAATGAAAAAAGTAATGAAAAGTATTTCGCTATTTTTATGTGCTATAATTTTTGCAACATCATTGCCTGTACTTTTTGCAGAAACTGAAAGTGCTAGTGCAGCCACTACCACTATGGTAAACGAAAAGGTAAGAGGGAAGGTGCTTTATAGCTATAGCTACAAAGTACTAACATTAATTAACAAGGAAAGAAAGAAAAGAAAACTTTCTCAACTAAAAATGACACGAGGACTTATCAGTGTAGCTAATAGAAGAACTGCTGAAATTTCTTTGTATTATGCACATAGTCGTCCTAACGGTGAGAAAAACCCATTTAAAATGTACAAGTGGAAACACTATGTTGGTGAAAATATAGCTTTAAACCAGCAAACTCCTGAGCAGGTTGTTAAGTGTTGGATGAATAGTCCGGCCCATAGAAAGAACATTTTAAATAAAAAATTCAATAGCGTTGGTATTGGCTGTTTTAAAGTAAACGGTTATATTTATTGGGAACAGTTCTTTGTTGATAATAAGGCAAGTAGAAACGCTGCTCAAAAATCTAATGCATATGTTACATATACAGTAGCTATGAAAACTTCAAATGTTAAGTTGCGTTCTAGTGTAAAGTTAGTATGGTTTGATGACTTCTATACAAGAAGAATCACTACATATCAGTTTAATAAAAGAGTTGATAACTATGACTTTGTAACTAATCTAGATAACAGTTGTATTCAGTACAAATCAGCTAATCGAAATGTTGCAAAGATAAATTCAAAGGGTGTAGTCTTACCGGTAGCTAATGGTAAAACTACAATTACTGCAAATCTAAAAGGTTATCCTGGCAAAAAGGTAACTTGGACAGTTATTGTAGATGTTGAAGAAATGTAGTGAAATTAAAATTTAATTGCTTATTTAATAAGTTAAAGTCTTATACATAAGATTTATTTCCTGAAGGGTTGCTCCTGGTGTGTTGGTGGAGCAACCCTTTCGTCTTGCTATTAAGTTTTTATCAATTTGTCAATATTATGTGGAAAACATTTCTAAATAATATTAGATGACAGATTTTTACTCTTATGATATAATGAAAAAGTAAATGAGTATTATTTAATTTTGTATTCGTTATTTACTGATATATGATTTGTTTTACAGCATATGAATTATATAGGTAGGTGAAAAATGATATTACAAGGTTTAATAATTATTTTAATTCCATTTTTGGGAACATCCCTTGGTTCGGCATTGGTGTTGTTTTCTAAAAATCAGTTAAATCCCAAATTGCAAAAGTTTATGCTTGGTTTTGCCTCGGGAATAATGATTGCTGCATCTGTGTGGTCACTGTTAATTCCATCAATGGAACTTGCTGAGGAAAAGGGAATGGTAAAGTATATTCCGGCAAGTGTGGGATTCTTGTTAGGTATAGGATTTTTATTGTTGCTGGATAGTGTAATTCCTCATCTTCATTTGGACAGTAATCAACCTGAAGGTGTAAAGTCCAGCCTTTCAAAAAGTACAATGCTTGTACTTGCAGTTACTCTACATAATATTCCTGAGGGAATGGCAGTGGGCATTACTTTTGCAAGTGCAATGATGAATGACACAAGTATTTCAGTAGCAGGTGCTTTTTCTTTGGCAGTAGGTATCGCAATTCAAAATTTTCCAGAGGGTGCAATAATTTCTTTACCACTAAAGGATAGAGGAATGAACAAGGGAAAGTCATTTGTTATGGGTGTGCTTTCCGGTGTGGTTGAGCCTATCGGTGCAGTACTTACATTAGTTTTTGCAAGTATGATAAGTTCTATATTGCCATACTTTTTGTCTTTTGCTGCCGGTGCAATGATTTATGTTGTAACTGAGGAGCTTATTCCTGAGTCACAACAAGGTAAACATTCTAATATTGGTACAATCGGTGTAGCAGTAGGTTTTGTTGTAATGATGGTACTTGACTCAGCCTTTGGATAATTTCTAAATTTAAAACCACTAAACTATAGGTAATCTGCCTTTGGTTTAGTGGTTTTTGTTTTGTTTATAAAAATACAAAAGGACTTGTTACAAGAACAAGCCCTTTCATTATATTCATAGAGGAGTTATTTAACAGTAACTTTGCACTTTAGAGTAATGCCATTTGTTTTAATAGTGACAGTTGCATTGCCCTTTTTCATTGCTTTTATCTTGCCGTTAGCATATACCTTTGCTACTTTTGTATTGGAAGATTTGAATGTAGCTTTGCCGATTTTTCCTGTAATCTTAAGTGTTGTTGTTTTGCCTTTCGTTAACACTACTGATTTTTTAACAACAGGATTTTTTACTGTAACAGTATAGATTTTCTTTGCACCATTATTTGTAACTGTGATTTTAGCTTTACCTGCTTTAACGGCAGTAATTTTACCTACAGAATTTACCCTAGCAATCTTTGTATTAGAAGATTTGTAAGTAGTCTTACCCTTACCGTTTTTAACAGTTGCCCTAATAGTTGTACTACCTTTTACATATAGAGTACCGTTGTACTTGTTAAGTGAAACAGTAGTTCTCTTTACAATTGGTTTTGTAGGATTTGGCTTTGTAGGGGTGGTTGTAGGAACAGTACTACTTGTTGTAGGTTCTGTTGGAGTAGTAGGTTCTGTTGAACTTGGCTCTGTAATAGATGGATTAGTTGGTTCAATTGGTTCTGATTTCTTTGTTACAGTACCGGAAACAGTTGGATAACCGGAAGATGTTACAATAATATTGTAATCTCCATCTTCAGGGAAAGGAATAATACTTTGACCGTGGAACTTAATTACTGCATCAAAATTAACCGTACCATCATCATTAAAGATGCCGTTTGATGATCTTAGTTTGTTGCCGTTAACTGTAATAGAAGTAATACCCTTTACATAATCAGAAACAGGCACATCACCATTAATTTTAATTTGATTGTTTTCAATTGTAACATCACCATCTTTTAATGTAGATGTAAATTGAACTGTAGTTGATGTGTTAGCGTACTTTGCATCTGAGTATGTTAGAGTGTAAGTACCGATAGCAGTATTTTCTGTATCTTTGATTGTAAGAACATTATTCTCATAAGTATAATCAACATTTGGAGTTAATGTTGTTCTACCAAATGTAACAGAGGATAGTACATAATTGCTATCAGTAGGAACATTAGGAGTGAAAGAAATTTTTGCATTGTCAGCAAAAACAGTATCGCCACTAGAAGTGAAACCTTGTTCATTATTTAGTAGATATTTACAGTATAAATTTGTTGTATATTCAAGGTCAGCACCACCACGAACAAAGTATTTTACCTTTGTGATAGTTTTACCTTCAATGTCAGCAAATTGTTTATACTTTAGTGTGTTTGCACTATGTACAACAAAGTTGTCCTTTATTGCAAATGCAATGTGACCACTTTGAAACCATAAGTTGTCAGAATGAAGTAGTGCATATTTAGAAACATTACCATTATTATCAATAGCCTCAAAAATTGCACCTTCCATATCATTTTTATCAGGTAAGTTATCATCAGTAATATCTAGCTGATAATGACCGTAGGTTGTGTTGTTAGCAATAGATGAAGTAGTTGTTGCATCAATATGCTTAACTTCTGTATCATATGTGGCAGTTAATGTACCATCACCATTAAGAATTTTGTATTCACTAGGAGCGGCTTGGTTTTCATTTTCCGTAAAGTTAGAAACAATATCAAGTAGTGGATTGTTGCATTGAGTCTTGTTTTCGCTTGATAAAAGTTCCTTAGCCTCTGTGTAAAGTGTTTTTGGAATTGCTACTGAACAATTTCCAACACCGTAAATGTAACCACCACCATCATTGTTTTCGTGTGGTGAATAGTATGTTGGACCATACATTTTCCATTTGCTTGTTGTAGCACTTGAAATAGTATCTAGGTAACCGTCTTCCCTTAAAGATTTTGCTTTATCATCAGCAGTAAGTTGTAATGTTGCATCTTGTGGAACTGTATTAAGTTCACCATAGTAATAATCAGCATATGGTAAATTAACAGTACCATATACATAATCGTTGGTATTGTTTGTTGTTTGTGCTAATGCTGTTGCACAAGAAGATGCAACAAGAACAGATGCCATAGCAACAGAACCAATGCGTTTAAAAAGCTTATTTTCAGATTTCTCTTTCTTAATTTTCATAAAACACCTCAGTAGGTAAAAATTGTGGTTAGTTAAAACTAACCGATAATGTAAAAAAAATAAGACGTCTTAGTTAGCAAATGCTAACTGTAGTTTATCAACAATAAATTATTTTGTCAACAAAAAATTTATTGATGAAAAAACTTTTTTAATTTTTACACAAAAATCCCTTGACATTTTGAAAATAAATGATATATAATGAATGCGGTTAGCAGAGGCTAACTAAAATAGATATTACAGACAATCTATGTATTTTTACTTAACTTTTTTCTTTGATTTGTTTGAGTTTCCGAAAGGGAGTGCTTACCTTTCGGAAGATTGTCTGTCTTAGGAGAGTGTTAAATGAATAATTTAGAAATTACTAAAGTTGTAGGTAGAGAAATCCTTGATTCAAGAGGTAATCCTACAGTTGAAGCAGAGGTAACTCTTGCTGATGGTACAGTTACCAGAGGTACTGCTCCAAGTGGTGCATCTACCGGTGAATTTGAGGCTTTGGAACTAAGAGATGGTGACAAGTCAAGGTACCTAGGTAAAGGTGTTTTGAAAGCAGTAGAAAATATTAACACTATTATTCAGGATACAGTAAAAGGTCTTGATGCATCAGATATTTATGCAGTTGATAAGGCTATGATTACTGCTGATGGTACAAAGGATAAGTCAAAGTTAGGTGCTAATGCTATTCTTGCAGTTTCTATTGCAACTTCCAGAGCAGCAGCAACTTCACTTGGTATTCCACTATATAAATTCCTAGGTGGTATTTCCGGTAACAGATTACCTGTTCCTATGATGAATATTCTAAATGGTGGTGCTCATGCAGCAAACACAGTTGATGTTCAGGAATTTATGATTATGCCTGTTGGTGCTACTTCATTTAGAGAGGCACTTAGATGGTGTGCAGAAGTATTCCACGCATTAGCTTCACTTCTAAAGTCAAAGGGCCTTGCAACTTCTGTTGGTGATGAAGGTGGTTTTGCCCCTAACCTTGCAAGTGACGAAGAGGCTATTCAGTACATTCTTCAAGCTGTTGAAAATGCAGGTTATGAACCTAAGAAAGACTTTATGATTGCTATGGATGCAGCATCTTCTGAATGGAAAGGCGAAAAGAAAGGTGAATATGTTCTTCCTAAGTCAGGTCAGAAGTTTACTTCAAGAGAACTTATTGACCATTGGAAAAATCTAATTGAGAAGTATCCTATTGTTTCTATTGAAGATGCACTTGATGAAGAGGACTGGGAAGGTTGGCAGGTTCTTACTAAAGAACTTGGTGATAAAGTTCAGCTTGTTGGTGATGACCTATTTGTTACAAATACAGAAAGATTATCAAAGGGCATTGAAATGGGTTGTGGTAACTCAATCCTAATTAAGCTAAACCAGATTGGTTCTGTATCTGAAACACTAGAGGCTATTAAGATGGCTCATAAGGCAGGTTATACTGCTATTTCTTCTCATCGTTCCGGTGAAACTGCCGATACAACAATTGCCGACCTAGCAGTTGCACTAAATACTTGTCAGATTAAGACAGGTGCACCGTCTCGTTCAGAAAGAGTGGCAAAGTACAATCAACTTCTTAGAATTGAAGAAGAACTAGGGGATAGTGCTGTATATCCTCAGATGAAAGCGTTTAATATTAAATAAAATTTTTATACTCATTTACATATCATATATTATAAAATAACGAATTTTGGGAGCATACAGTTGTGTATGCTCCTTATTATTTTGTTTTTAGGCAGTTAGAATTGTTAGATAATGTTAAAATTTGTCTATTAAATTCAAATAATTACTAAAGATTAACACGAAAATCGGCAATATTTTCAATTGTGATTAATATACTTTAATGATATAATAATAATGTATTAATATATAGTGGGGGTCTAGATTTGATAATTGATTTTCACTCACATTTTTTGCCTTGTATTGATGATGGCAGTAAAAGTACAGAAATGTCACTTGAAATGCTAAAGAAAATGAAAGGGCAAAATGTTGATACTGTTGTAGCAACTCCTCATTTTTATGCTGATGAAAATAGAATTGATGATTTCCTTAGTAATAGGGAAAATGCTTATAATAGCATAAAGAATGAAATAAATAATATCGGCATCAATGTTAAGCTAGGTGCTGAGGTTACTTATTTTCAGGGGATAAGCAAAGCAGATGAAATTAAGAAGTTAACTACTGAAGGTACTTCAATTTTACTTTTGGAACTTCCTTTTGATAAATGGGATAATAGTATTATTGAAGAAGTGGATTATTTAATAAATAAGAGAAAGTTTACTGTTTTGTTAGCTCATTTAGACAGATATATTAGTATTTCTGAAAATAAAAAATATATTAAAAAGCTTGTAAAAATGCCACTTATAGTGCAAATAAACGCAGGTAGTATTCTTGACAGTAAAAGAAAAAAGAAAACATATTCTTTAATCAAGAAATGTGATAAGATAGTTTTAGGTAGTGATTGCCACAACCTAACTTCCAGAAAGCCTAATCTTTTAGATTGCAGAAATATACTTTTTGATGATTTAGGAGAAAAGGTTATTTCTAATATAGATATATTCAGTGAAGAATTTTTGTTTAATGGAGGAAAGTAGAATGTCAAAGAAATTAGCTTATATTATTAGTGCAGCAGTATTTGTTGTACTATGTGGCTTGATTGTTTGTGAAAAATTATTTCCGGAGGTGGGCTCTAGTCTATTTGGTGGACTTCTAGGTTAAAATGAGTACATATAAGGATAATAAAAAACTAAAGAAAAGTTTATTGATTGTAGGAATTATTCTGGTAATTGGTGTTTGCTTTGGTGTTGGAATGTACTTTTTGCTTGATGCAAAAGAACCTGTAAAGCTAACAAGTAAAGGTACTGAGTCTAGTGAGATTGTAAAAATCGGTAATGTAAAATGTACCCCAAAGAAAGATATTAAAACATATCTATTTATGGGTGTTGACCAAAGAGGCGAACTGACTAAAATTAAAAAGTACAATGGTACAGGTCAATGTGATGTATTAAAGGTTCTTGTGCTTGATGACAAAAATAAAACTTACAAAACACTGACTATTAACCGTGACACTATGGTTGATATGCTTGTATATAATGAAAATGGTGAGTCTATTGGCGAAATGAACGGTCAAATTGCTTTAGCTCATGCTAATGGTGATGTTGCTGATTTCGGTAGTAAGGTTACTAAGGAAGTTGTATCTAAGTTTTTAAACAGACAAGTAATTGACGGTTATGTAGCATTAAATATGGATTCTATTAAGGTATTGAACCACCTTGCCGATGGTGTTACTGTAAAGATTACAGATGACTTTTCTAAGTCAGATAAAACACTTAAGAAAGGCGAAACTGTTAAGCTAAATGACAACCAGGCTTATCATTATGTACACGACAGAAAAAATGTTGCCGATGGTACTAATGAAAACCGAATGGCTCGTCAAGAGATATATCTAAATGAACTAAAATCTACTTATATGGATAAGTTCAATAAAAGTAATAAGTTTGTTGAAACTGTTTACAAAGAAGTAGAAAAGTATATGAATACAGATATGTCACTAAGTAAAATGTCAAAGGTTGCATTAAAACTTTCTAAATATAAAGAAGTTGAAGGTCCTACTTTAGAGGGTACAAGCAAGATGGGTGACTTTGGCTTTATGGAATTTAGAGTTGATAAGAATAGTCTAAACAATGCAATAATTGATTTATTCTATGATAAAGTTGAAAAATAATCGGTACAATGTGCTTGAAGGGAGATAAAAATGAATTTGGAGAATAAGGAAAATACTTCTCTTGAAAATGTGGGAAATACAAAATCATTAAACCCAAAGGCGTTACTTGCTTTTGAAGAGGAAGAAACAAAAGAAACTGAAATTGATTTAGTCGATATGTTCTTTGCACTATTTGATAAGTTACATATTATTATTTTGTGTACGCTTGTAGGTGCATTACTGCTAAATGCTTTTTCATATTTCTTTATTAGGCCAACATATCAGTCAACATCTAAGATTTATGTTGTTTCAGCATCAAAGGATTCTGTAATTGATTTTTCAGATATTAATGTTGGTACTTCTCTTACTCTTGACTATGAACAGTTGATTCTTAGTTATCCTGTACTTAGCAAGGTAAGTGACAGTCTAAGCCTTAATTATACAATGAAAGACTTGCAGTCAATGATTGCTATTGAAAATCCCAGTGATACAAGAATTTTGAACATAACTGTTACTTCAACCGACCCTAAGGAAGCAATGGATATTGCCAATAAGGTTATGGATATTTCTATTGATTACTTGCCTGATACTATGGGTTCAAATGCTCCTAATGTAGCTGAAAGAGCAAGATTGGCTGACCAAAAATCAGGTCCAAGTTACACCAAATATACTATGATTGGTGCTGCTATCGGTCTTATTCTTTCATGTGCAGTGATTATTGCCAGATACCTAATGGATGATACAATTCATTCTGCTGAAGATATGGAAAAATACTTTGGAGTTGCACCACTTTCAGTTATTCCGGAAAACGAATCACTTGATGATGGTGCAGAAGAAACTTCACAAAAGCGTAAGAGAAAGAAGGTTTAACAATGGAAAAAATCCAGTTATCAATTCCAAAGCTACCTTATGCTGTTGAAGAAGCTATGAACAGATTAAGGGTTAATGTAAAGTTCTGTGGTAAGAATACTAAGAGAATTTTAATTACAAGTAGTGTTCCTAATGAAGGAAAAAGTATGGTATCGGTTCAGCTGTGGAAAATGCTTAGTGAAGCAGGTTTCAAGACAGTTTTAGTTGACTGTGACCTTAGAAAATCCACACTAAAGAATCGTCACAATTTTGCCGATGAAAAGATTAACAGTATTGGCCATTACCTATCCGGTCAATGTGAATATAGTGATGTTGTATACGAAACAAATGTAGAAAATGGCTATATTGTTCCTTGTACTACATCTTTGGAGAATCCTATTTCTCTAATTGAAGATGAAAGATTCAAAGAATTACTTGATAAACTTTCAGATGACTATAGATATGTATTGATAGATACACCACCACTATGTGCAGTAGCAGATAGTTCACTTGTTGCTTCTTTGTGTGACGGTGCAATCCTTGTTGTTAGAGCAGGTTCTACATCAAAGAAACTTGTTAAGGAGTCTATCGGTCAGCTTAACTATGTAGGTTGTAACCTATTGGGTACAATCCTAAACAGAGTTGAAACAAAGACCCATACTTACAGTAAATACTATGGTAAGTATAAAGAGTATGGTGAATATAAAGAAAACTAATTGGTAATAACATATTTGTTATGCAAATGTGTTTATTATATATAGGGGTACAATTCGTGGCAAAAAGTGCCTTTGTATTGATTTTATAAGGAGGAGATATTTATGAAAAAGATTGTTACAGTAATTATGGCAGTACTAATGATGATGTCTGTTGTAACCGGTGCTTCTGCAGCAGCTAACAGCCCATCAAAGCCATCAAAGCCAATCGTTGTTAAGCAGTCAAATGTTTCCATTAAGTCACTAACTTACAATGGTAAGACTCAGAACCTTAATAAAAAGGTTACAATTAAGGTTAAGACAAAATATGGTAATGTTACTTTAAGAGAAGGCAAGGATTATAAGCTTGTTTACACAAAGGCTAAGAATGCCGGTACATATAAGGTAACTGTTGTTGGTATTAATTCTTATAAGAACTTTAAACTAACAAAAACTTATAAGATTAATAAAGCTAATAACAAGATTACTATGAGAGCTACAAAGAAAACTGTTAAGTATTCTAAGAAGAAGGCTACAACAGTAGGTGTTTATACTACAGGTTATCATGGTAAGAGAACATTCTCAGTTAAGTCTACACCAAAGAAACTAAGAAAGTACATCTCAGTTAACTCTAAGGGTAAGGTTACTCTAAAGAAGGGTGCTAAGAAGGGTACTTATAAAGTAACAGTTAAATATTATGGTAACAGAAACTATAAGGCTGGTACAAAGACAATTTCAATTAGGGTTAAATAATTTTAGCTTAAATTAAATTGTTAAATAAATAAGCAGACACTTTAGCCACGGAAGTGTCTGCTTTTCTTTTTATAACTTTTCTAATTTAAAAAGGTCAGCACAGAGTACTGACCTTAATTTTATATTAATTTTCGGATTCTTTCTTTGAAGTTTTCAATTTTGTTTGAGTATCTGTCAACAATGTATTTATTAGCTTCTTTCTCTTCCTTATCCTCAAGTGGTGAAAGACCCTTGAAAAGCTCACCGTACTTTCTTTCCAGTGCTTTAGTTAGCAGATAGTCACAAAGCTGAGGGTTCTTTGGAAGTAGTGGTCCATGTAAATATGTGCCAATAACATTTTTGTACACAACACCTTCGTAACCACTTTTACCGTTGTTACCTTTACCAAATACTACTTTGCCTAATGGCTTATTCTTGTTAATATAAGTTCTGCCACCATGGTTTTCAAAGCCAACAATAGGCATTTCACATAAATCACTTTCAATGAAAATGTTGTTGATTAGTCTGCCTTTTTCTTGAACGGTATAAATATCCACAATATCAAGGCCATCAATTTTGCCATCATCCGTTTCGTAATATTTGCCAAGCAGCTGATAACCACCACAAATAGCAATTACAACACCATTATCTTCTACATAGGACTTAAATTTATCTTTGATTTCTTTTAGTCTGTTACAAACCAGCATTTGTTCTCTGTCAGAACCACCGCCAAGAAGAATAATATCAAGATTTTCAAAATCAATATTGTCCTCTAGGCTATATGTTTTTACTTCTGAGTCAATGCCTCTCCACCTTAACCTTTGTACCATGCATTGAATGTTGCCTCTGTCACCGTAAAGGTTAAGTAAATCAGGAAATAGGTGTCCAATAGTCAGTTTCATTATTTTTCACCCTCCATTCTCTTTAGAATGTTTCTTGTACTGTATAGACCTGTGTAGTTAACCAGTACATATAGGTTCTTTGTACCGGTTTCAATTTTGTTTCTGATAGCAGTTTCAATATTTGGTTCAAGGGTACTTGGAATGTCAACATACTTTAATCTTAATCTCATATCTTGACAACGAATACCACTAACTGTAATTGACTTAATACTCTTATCCTTAAATCTGTCAAAGTCAACATCCCATAACCATGATACATCATTACCGTCTTGGTCACGGTCATTAATAAGGATAATTACATCCTTATCCTTAGTGTCTGCCATAACTGCATTAATGTTTTGGTTGAAACCTGCCGGATTCTTAGCAAGGTTAAGTTCAACTATTGTGCCTTTAATATTGAAGTGTTCAATTCTACCATTCTCAGGGTTAAAGTTATCCAGCATTGACTGGAAACCTCTCATATCAACACCGGAATGACTTGCAACTGCATATACTGCAAGAATGTTGTAAATGTTGTAGAATCCTTTGTACTTTGCGTGAATGTTCTTGCCTTGTACTGTAAATGCAAGGTGGTCACCACACTCAATATTAGTAGCCGGGTAGTCAATCTCAGGACGCTTAAAGCCACAGTTAGGACATTCATAGTCGCCTAGCTGACTGTAGTGGTAGTAGTTGTAGTGCATCTTTGTACCACACATTTCGCAGAATCTACCTTCACGAATTTCTGAATTTTCATCAGCATCAAATACCTTTTCACTAATACCGTAAGTGATAAACTTGTTGCCACTTTTCTTAGCTAAGAAAAGGGAAAGTGGGTCATCACCGTTAATAACAAGTGTCATATTTGGTGCCATTTTAATTGACTTACTGAGAATATCAATAGTAATATCAATTTCACCGTAACGGTCTAGCTGGTCACGGAAAATATTTGTCAATACCATATAGTCAGGCTTTAGTGTTGGCAAAACTCTCCTTGTAGATGCTTCATCAATTTCAATACAAGCATAGTCACAGTCAAGCTGACAATCATCATTTGTTGCAAGTACAAATGCAGAAACAACACCGTTTAGCATATTAGAGCCGGTTCTGTTACAAAGAACTTTCTTGCCTTGTGACTGTAATGTTGTACATAGCATATTGTTGGTAGTTGTCTTACCATTTGTACCACATACAATATATACCTTTTCCCTAACTTGGTCTGATAGTACCTTTAGAATATTTGGTTCGATTTTTCTGGCAATAAGTCCTGCCCATGTAACACCTTGTCTGCCCATTTTTAGGCACAACTTGGCAACAAACTTGGCAAACTTAATTGCAAACTTTTGTCTGAAAGTCATAATAACCTCACAAAATTATTTCATTAATTTTTTATATATAAAATCATTATACAAGAAATTACACCTAAATACAAGGTATATAGGTGTAGTGATATTTTATATATGAAATTAAAGTCAATCAATAACAGTATAAACTAGGTTTTCCCATTTTAGTTTAGTACCCTCATCAATGTCACCGGGCAAAAGTGCCATAGCAACCTGTAACAAGTCATTATCATCAATATCGGTTCTTTTTAGAAAACCATAGTCACCACTGATTCTTTCAACAACATAATAATATGGTCCCATTATGTACCTCCATAAATTTTATTTTAGTATAAAGTGTTTTATTAATTGAATTGCAACAATATGTAACGGATAATATCCGTAGAAAAAATATTTAATTTTTAATTTTCCTCTTTTGCCATTATAAAATACAATAGGAATAACTGCAAACATACTCCACCATTGTATAGCATCTCTTGTTAAACTGAGAAGGATAAGTCCTACTGTAAACATTATTAGCTTAAGTTCTTTTTTGTCAAAGAGATATACCATTAGTGGCAGTACAATACCGAAGAAACCATAGTCAATACCATAGTTTATGTCACCTAAAAACATAGGCATAATCTCCGATACAAAAAGTACAAACAAAACTGCTAAAATAGGAAATTGCCATTGTACTGTTTCTGAGTTATTTCTGCCATAATCAAGTGAATATATTAATAATATAGATAATGAAAAGGTTATAAATATATTCATATGATAATTGTCATCAGCTAAGATGCAAACTGTTTGAAATGCAAGTCCCATTATAAATATAGTGTAAAAATACCTTGTTCTGTTGTGGGTGTATTTACAACCTTCAGCAATCATATATGCAAAGATAGGAAAAGCTAATCTTCCTATTGCTCTCATAGGGTAGGAATTGTCCATTAAGTACAATCCTATATGGTCAATTGTCATACACACTAAGGCAAATATCTTTAGCATATTGCCTGAGAAAATACCTTTGTTTTCTGTTGTCCGTAAATTACTCATTGTTAATACCTCATTTTTTCATTATAGATTATATCATTGAGGATAAATAAAAACAATGTGTAATTTTATTATTATACAGGAAAAGCACCTCGTTATGAAGTGCTTTTGTAGAACTATAATTCACTATCCCTTAGGGAGTAGTATTCTGTAAGAATATTATCTTTGCTATGAACACCGGAAAGTCTTTTTAGCTCCTTGCCATCTTTAACAAAAACTAAAGTAGGTACACTCATTATGTGAAAGTTCTTAGTAAGTTCAGTATTATCATCAATGTTGCATTTGTAGATGGTTATGTTTTCTTTCCTACCGATTTCTTCAATAGTAGGTAGTAGAATTTTGCAAGGGTTGCACCAACTTGCGTAAAAATCTACTATATACAAATCTTTGTTGTTAAATATTTCCTTTGAGTTTTCTCTAATTTCAATTACAGGCATAAAATCCTCCATTATAAAATAATTAATATTAGGCATATAGTTAGTATTAGAATAAATATAAATTATATACAATTCGTTTATTGTAGTGATAAAAGCAGTTAGTTATAAAATAGAATTTTGTTATATTATGAAACTTTTTATAAAAATAAATTGTTTGTACAATTTATTTGTGGTATAATGTAATAGCTGTTTACAGATTAATTGCATTTTGGAGGTAAAATATGATTTGTAAAAATTGCGGTTTTCAAAATCCGGACGGTGCAAAGTTTTGTGCCAGTTGTGGTCAAAAAATAGAAATGTCAAATCCAATTCCACAGAATAATGTTTCTGATAGTAACACTCAGCAGAATAATATTCCACAGAATAATGCTCAACAGAACAGTGTTACTCAGAATAACAGTCAGCATAATTCTGTACATCAGAACAATGTACCTCAGGGTAATTTTGTTTATCAGGGTAATGTTAAGCAGAACAATGTTCCTCAAAACAACATTCCTAATAATTATAATCCACAAGGCAATGTTCCTCAGGGTAACATTCCAAATAACTATAACCCACAGAATACTATGCCGAATAATAATATTCCACAGGGTAATGTTCCAAACAATATTCCTAATAACTACAATCCACAAAATGGTATTCCACAGGGTAACTTCCAACCTCAGAATGGTATGCCTCAGTTTAACAACTTCCCAAATCAGGGTGTTAACCAAACTGTCATTGATCCGATTACTGGTCAACCGGTAAAGAATAAGAGTTCTAAAAAGGTACTACCACTTATCCTAGGTATTGTTGGTGGTGTAGTAGCTATTATTGTTGCTATTGTTATTGTGTTTAGTGTTATAGATAACAGTGGTATTAACGGTGTACTTGATAGTCTGGAAGATGGCATTAATGATAAGAATATAGAGTCTATCAAGAAATGTGTACCTGAATTTATGGTCAAGGATATGGATATTAGTCAAAGTGATATTGACGATATGTTTGGTGTTAGTGATAAATATAGTTTTGAAATTGACTTCGATGTGAAGAGTGAAGAAGATGTAACTGACTCTAACTGTAGTGAAGCAAATAACTACACTTGGAAGGAATATATCCAAGATAGATATGAAAATTATGACGGATATGATGGTGGAGAAGTAGAGGAAGTAACAAAAGCTAAGGTTAAGTATGATATTGACTTTGATAACGATACTGCAAATGCTATTGCAGGTTTAGCCTCTTTAGGTGAGAATGACCTAACTAAAGATGTTTACTTTGTTAAGTATGACGGTAGCTGGTATCTATTTGAAATGTAATTGAAAATTCACTAAAGGATTGCTAAAGTTTTAGCAGTCCTTTTTTATTACCTTGACCTACCTAAATAATAATGTTAAAATTAAGGTAGATAAATTTTAGGGGTATGTTATGGCTGAAGAAAATGTAAAAAACATAACAACTGAAAAGGTAACTAAGAAGAATTTAAGCACAATAAGGCTTATTGTCGGTGGAGTTATTGTTTTAGTTTTGGTAACGGTACTTTGTTTGTTCCTTATTTTTACCTGTGTAATAAAGCTTTCTCCAAGTGGTATGGAAATTAAGAGAAGTGGCATTGGTATTGAAATTGTAAAATATACCGGTGATGAAAAGAATCTTAAAATTCCTGACCTAATAAACGGACTAAGTGTTGTTTCTGTAGGTGAAAAGGCTTTTTATAATACTAATGTTGAAAAAGTAGAAATGCCAAAGGATTTAAAAGAAGTTGGCAGTTACTGTTTTGCAAATTGTAAGAATTTAAAGGAAGTTAAGTTTAATTCAGAGGTAACTAACTTTGGGGACAATGCTTTTGAAAATTCTTCGGTAAAAAAGGTAACATTGCCCGGTAATCTTCAAAAAATCAGCAAGGCAATGTTTAAAAATTGTAAGAATCTAACCAGTGTTTCTTTCCCTAATAAATTGCTATTTGTTGATGATGAAGCATTTTATGGCTGTACTTCACTAAGTAAAATGACTGTTGGTGAGGGCATAAGAAAAATCGGAAAAGATACTTTTAGTAATGAAAACAGAGACTTTATGCTTTGTAGTGTAGCCGGTAGTATTGTTGAGGATTATGCAAGAGAAAATAATATTGAATATGCACCTTGTAATGAATACTATGAAGTATATACAAAGTATCCTGTATATGTAGGTAGCAATAGATACTCTACTATTGAAGTGTCAAACGGTAATAATGGCATTATGAATTTCTTACCGTCACAAAGTGGATATTACAGAGTTACTTTAAAGGGTAGTAGTGTTGATTTTGACATTAATAAAGCCATCAAGAATACACAAAAACTTTCAACGGTAAAGAATAATACCGATGACTATTTTGCTTATTTTGAAAGTGGCAAAGAATATTTCCTTTCTGTTTTTGCTCAAGAACAAAGTAATTTTACTGTAAATATACAGCAGGTTAGTAAGTCTACTGTTTCTACATACAGTAAATGTGAAAGAATGTATTTAGGTCAAGATATTTATGACCTTTCAAAAGGTACGGAACTAAAGTCCGACCATAATAAATATTCCGAAACAGTTGCTACTGTTAATTCCGACTCTACTATCACTAAAGTTGAAGATTATTATGTTGATAACAAAAATAAAGTATGGTATCAAATAACCACAAAGATAGGTGCTATGGAAAGCAAGTTGTGGTTTAAAGCATAAAGAAAACCTATGACTTTCGTCATAGGTTTTTTGCTTACCGTATATAGTATATTATCTTTTTAGTTCAGCAACTGTCCACTTAGTACCTTTGTCAGTTTCAACAAAGTTAATAAGTTTATCCATATCATCAAAGTAACGGTATAGTTCGTGACATTTTTCCTTTACAAAACCTTCACGCATTGAATGTTCCATCATTTCCTGTAGGTTATCGTAGTAGTGGTTAATATTGTAAATAGCAATAGGCTTGTTGATTCTGCCTAACTGCTTTAGAGTAACAATCTCAAACATTTCTTCAAATGTACCTACACCACCCGGAGTAATAATGAAAGCATCGGCTAGTTCCTCCATAATGTGCTTTCTTTCTCTCATAGACTCAGTTTTGATTAGTTTAGTACATTCAGTAAATAAACTTTCAATCTTGTCATCAAAGAAAAATCCAGGTACTACACCGGTAATCTCAGCACCGGCCTTTTTCATACCTCTTGCAGAAGCACCCATAAGTCCTTCGCTACCTGCACCGAATACTAGGGAGTGACCTCTCTTGCCAAGTTCATAACCCAGTTCCTCTGTTGTTTTTATATATGAATCATCAATGATGTTACTTGCTGAACCGAAAATACATATTCTCATATAATTACCTCTTTTCTAATACTTATTATATCTTGATTATATATCATATTTCAGAAAAATTCAATTAATACCTAATGTTGAAATTGTTTAATTTTGGTTGTATAATATTAAAAAGGAGCGTTGCTATGTCATATATTTGTGTGATTGGAAATGAAAATGGAATAGTAGCTGGTAGTGACTCAAGGGAAACTATTGCACCAAATAAATTTTTGGACAATAGACAGAAGGTTTTTGTTGACAAAAAGCAAAATCTTATTTGGGCTTGTTGTGGCATTACAAAATATAACGGAATAGACTATATTGATGTAGTGGAAAGTATATTGAGAGATACTAACCTGTCTTTTATTGAAAAGATAAACAGACTACAGATTATGATAGAGAGAGTCACTAAAGAATGTTATAACTATATCGGTAACGGTAGCGCTATGGATATTCTGATTGGCTACAAGTTAAAGAGAAAAATACTTATAAGAATGAATATACAAAATGGGGAAGTCAAGAGAAATACTTTCTTTGCACCACTTGCTATTGAGGGTGGTAGTGGAAAAATGATTATGAACAAACTTCCACTAAAAGATTATAACCACTTGTCTTTAAAAGAATTAGAGGTTTATGTTAAGAGTAGGGTGCAGGAAACTATTGACAAAGACAAAGAAATTTCTATAAATGACTCTACCCATGTTAATAATATTGGTGGAAAGGTAAGAACAGTTACCTTGTGAATAATTAAAGGTTTCAGTTTTAATAGATAATGTTTAAAATATTACATATTATAATAAGCCTTGAAATATTTCAAGGTTTGTGATAGTATTACAAGGACTTGTAAAGGAGCAGTAGGTCACTGCTCCTTTTTTAAGGGTTTTTCTGTTCATAAAATTAGTACTTTTATATAAAACCTTAAACTTAATGTTATGGAAAAAGAGTATAGTACATTACTGTATTTTTTGATATAATTAATAGTAAGAGATTTTGGTAAATCTATTTTATGAAATTTGAAAGAGAGGCACTTAAAATGAAAAAATTGTTTAGACCATTATCTTTGGTAATGGTGCTGGTTGTTTTAGCTACAACAACGACTTTCTCAGCGTTGTCAGCTACAATCGACAAAAATCTAACCGGGGCAGGTATTAATGTGGAAAAAGTAGCAGCGTATACTAACTCAAGTGATGGGTATGCCACTTATAGTGGTAACGACTTGGGTGCAAATTATTCAGCTGACTCTACAACCTTTAAGGTATGGGCACCTTCAGCATCTAGTGTGAAGGTTAAACTATACAAGACAGGTTCAGATAGTGAAGCTGGTGCAGGTGTCATTGGCACTTATGATATGACTAAAGACAGTTCTAATGGTGTTTGGTCATTAAAACAAAGTGGTGACTTAAACGGTATCTACTACACATACCTAGTAACAGTCAATGGCAAAACAAATGAAACAAGAGATGTATATTCAACAGCTTGTGGTGTTAACAGTAAGCGTTCAATGGTTGTTGATTTAAATTCAACTAATCCTGATGGTTGGAACAATGACTCTCATGTTCTTTTCAATAGCTCTTCAAAAGCTACAGTTTGGGAAATGTCAGTAAGAGATTTTTCTATTGACAGTTCTTCCGGTGTAGATGCTGACAAGAGAGGTACTTTCCTAGGTGTTGCTCAGCATGGCACAACACTTAACGGTAAAGGCGATATTAAAACAGGTATTGACTATCTAATTGAAAACAAAATCAATTGTGTTCAGATTATGCCAATGTATGACTTTGGTTCAGTTGATGAAACAAAGGGTGGTCAAAACTGGGGTTATGATCCAATGAACTACAATGTTCCTGAAGGTTCTTTCTCTACTAACCCATATGACGGTGCAGTAAGAATTAAGGAAATGAAAACAATGATTAAGGCACTTCATGATGCCGGTATCTCTGTTGTTATGGATGTAGTTTATAACCACACATATAACACAACAGATTCTTGTTTTGAAAATACAGTTCCGGGTTACTACTACAGAATGAACGGTAATCAGTTCCTTAACGGTTCAGGTTGTGGTAATGTAACTGCTTCCGATAAGACAATGTACAGAAAGTATATGATTGACTCAGTTAAGTATTGGGTAAATGAATACCATATTGATGGTTTCCGTTTTGACTTAATGGGTTGTCACGATATTACAACGATGAATAAGCTTAGAGATGAGCTTGATACTATTGATAAGAGAATTTTAACTTATGGTGAACCTTGGACAGGTACATGGCCAAGAGACCCTAACGGTATTGCTAACTCATCAGCAGCACTAATGGATAACGCAAGTAAGCTAAATCCAAGAGTTGGTATGTTTAACGATAAGGTTAGAGATGCTATCAGAGGTAGCAACGATAACTACGGTGCAGCATCAGGTTATATTATGGGTGCAAGTGGTTTTGATGCTGCAGTCAAAGCCGGTGAAATGGCTAACACCTCCACAATGTGGGGTGGTAACTGGTCAAAAGCACCTACTCAGACAGTAACATATTCTTGCTGTCACGATAACTTAACTCTTTGGGATAAGATTATGAGGGTTTGTGGTAGTAGTGACTATGACGGTACTAACTCAACATACCTTGCAATGAACAAACTTGCGTCAGTAATTGAATTTACTTCACAAGGTGTTAACTTTACTATTGCCGGTGAAGAATTTGCCAGAACTAAGTACGGCGAAGATAACTCTTACAACAAGGGCGATAGCAAGAACTTAATTGATTGGAACAGAGTTTCTAAGTATTCTGATCTAGTAAGTTATTATAAAGGTCTAAGAGAAATCCGTTCTGTATATAGTCCATTTACAGATAGCTCAATGACTTCTGTAAATTCATCTTACTTCTGTTCAACTCCAAGTGGTGTTGTTGCATATACAATGCAGAACAAGACTGCTAATGCTAACAAAGAATGGGGTATGATTGCAGTAATTACAAATGCAACTACCAACACTCAGACAGTTAAGCTACAAGCCGGTACAACACTTCCATCATCTTGGGTAACTGTTGCTAACGGTAACAGTGCAGGTCTAAAGAACTTAGGTACAGTTAACGGTTCTACTGTTTCAGTACCGGCAAGAAGTTCTCTAATCCTAGTTGATGCAAGTACATTTGACAGAGGTGTAACTCCTACAACTCCAACAACATCAACTACTACAGTACCACCTACAACAACTTCTGCTAAGAAAACAATCACTTACAACACATCAAAGATTAAGAACTTTAATGATGGTGTTTCTACAGAAACAGTAACAAATGGTCAAAATGTTACAAAGACAATTGAACCTGAAGATGGTTACGAAATTGTTTATGCTAAGGTAGTATGTGGTGGTAACGACATTACTTCAACCGCTTATAACTCAGCAACAAATACACTTAGCTTTAATGTTACAGCAGATACTGATGTAACAATTATTGCAACAAAGATTCCTGATACTCACCTATATGGTGATACCAACAGTGACAGTTCAGTTACTGTTAAGGATGCATCAAGATTACAAAAGTATGTTGCTAATATAACTGACCTAAGTGCTACAGAACTTAAGTCATCAGATGTTAATAATGATAATCATGTTGATGTTAAGGATGTAACAATGATACAGAAGTATGTTGCCGGTACAGTATCAAGTTTCCCATCAGGTAAAAGCTTCTCTGATGAGAAACCTACATACACAATTCCTACAAATACAATTACAACAACATCAGCTACAACAGTAACAGTTCCTACAACTGCTACTACTCCATCATCTACTGTTTCTACCGGTGATAAGGTGTTAACACTTGACCCATCAGCAGTTTCAGCCGGTAATGAAAGATGGGTTGCTTACTTCTTTACTGCTTCAAACACTTCTAATTATAAGTGGGTTGACCTAGATAGTAATAATTCAGTAACAGTGCCAAGTGGTATGGATACAGTTATTTTTGTTCGTATGAACGGAAAGACAACAGAAAACACTTGGGACAATCGTTGGAATCAGTCAGATGATTTAACAATCGGTTCAAGCACAAAGTATGTTGCTACCGGTTGGGGTTCAGGCAATCTGTTCACAGGTAACTGGGCATAAGTAAATAAACTATGAACATTCAAAGTGTCAACAATTGTTGGCACTTTGTTTTTTATGCACAAAAACTATGCCTATCATTTGTGCATTTATACAAAGTTTCATACTGGATACATAACAATATTACGAAATGATGAATAAAATTAAAGTATATTGTAAATTTATTGTCTATTTTGTATAATAAGTATATGATATATAAGTAAAAATTTTTAGTGTAGAGAGATATTGCATAAAATGTTTCTCTAGAAGTACTAAAATTCTTGTTTACTATAACTATTTTAAAAATATAATATTGTGTTATAATTATTATTGTATTAAAGACAGACAAATTATGGAAATATAAGTGTATTTTAATACACTTAAAAGAAGAAAGGAGAAAAAACTTTGATTAACAAAACATCAAAAGTAGCTGCCAGGTCTTTAACAGCAATTGCATTAATAGTAATGATAATCATTTCTTGTATTTCTGCCGTTGCTGTAAATAAGAGTGTAGCTGAGTCTGGTGCAAAAAAGGACATTGAAGTTACCGGTGGTACAATGACTAAAGGCGTTGACTACTATCTTGTTGGTGATATGTGCAGTCCAATATGGTCAACAGCTGATACAAGTTTTGCACTAACTAAAGTTAATGGTGATAATAACCATTATACCGGAACTTTTAGACTAACTGGTCAAAAGACTTATGAGTTCAAAATCTACAACAGTAACGGGGACTATTATTCTAAGTCTGGTGCTTCCTTTAGTGAAGGAACACAGATCGTTAGAGGCTTAACAAATGATGCCGGTGCTAGCAATATGTCATTTGTTATTCCAGCTGGTACAACAGAAATTACTGTTGATATGTATTGTGAGTACTCAAATGATAGTCAGGTTACATTTACTCTTAATAATTTAGGAACAGGTGATGTAACTCAAGGTGGTACTGGTCATAGCTACAAAGCACAGAGTGGTGTAATCAACCATTCATCAGACACAGAACTTCTTAATGTTAAGAGTACATTCTTCGACTACTATAACGATGAAGAAGTTGATGGTTCTTGGAGAACAAGCTTGTCAGGTTTCTATCGTACAGTTAAGTCAGGTAACACTAGCCACAACAGAGAACCATATGAAAAGTTCAACAGAGCTATTGCACAGTATGCTAACGGAGTAAATAACAGTTCGTGGACAACACCTCTTTATTTTGGTGATTTTAACACAGATAAAGACGGTTATCAAAAAGACGGTTATGCGGGTTATGGCGTAAGTAACCTAAAGAAGTTCTTGAGTGTACCAAATAACTCAAATGCCACATCATCAGGAACCTCAGGTTCTGTTGCCGGCCTTGCCGATGTTACACTTGCAGATAACAAGAAGTTAAGTAAGAATGGTGTTACAATGCCATACTTTGATGAAGATTGGCTTGTAAATAATGGCTATGGTACAGTTGTTCATTCTGACTTCCCTATGAGAAAGACAACTGATAAACACGGTCAGGATTACTATGAATATGATAGTTTAAATGGTAAAGATAACTGCTACTTTGATGGTTATGAAAATCTTGCAAGTGGTGGAAATCTTACAATGAATTATGCCAGTGGTAAGGGTAACTCGGTTTATGATGCTTTAAGTGGTTTCTCGAAAAGTACTATTAACAATCCCGGTTTCTTCCCATTTGACAGACAAAAGGACCATAGCAATAATGGTTATGACTTTGGCTTTGGTATGAGATTAGACCTAGATTTTACTCTTGGTGCTAACGGTAAAACTAATGGAGAGGATACAGTATTTAACTTCTCAGGTGATGATGACCTTTGGGTTTATCTTGATGGTGTACTTGTACTTGATATGGGTGGTGACCACAAGATGTCACAGGGTTGTATTGACTTTACAACTTTAAAGTCTTATGTAAATAATATTGATACTACATTCCAAGGCACTGATTTAGTATATAAGAATAGTTCAGATAAGTCTGGTTACAGTTATTCAGCTGAATTTCCAGCTCTGTTCTCTGATGATACAGAAACCAGAGGTTCAAGCAAGTTTAACAACAACAATGTTAACGCTCACCATACACTAACTGTTTTCTATATGGAAAGAGGTATGATTGAATCTAACTTAAAGGTTGGTTTCAACTTTGAACCTATTACTGATTCACTTGATGTTACAAAGAAAGTTGATACATCTAATGTTAACCCTAAACTACAGACAGCAGTTAAGAATGCTGATGACTTTGGTTTTGCTATTCAAGAAAACGGTGTAGATGTAAGTAATAAGAAATATAAGTATTCTGACAATGGCACAATTAATAACGCCAAGACTAATGGCAACACAGCTACACTATCTGATGGTGACAGTGCTTCCTTTAACAGTCAGTTTACTATTGATAATGATTTAACTGTTACCGAAGGCACACCAAAGAAAACTATTATTTCTAATATGGATACCGATAGTTTGATTTACCTTGATACAAAGGATATGAGTTGTTCGTGGTTCTTCAATAATGGTGCAGTTCCTGCAATCTCCTTTGATAATGGTAACACATTCCACCAAATGTTCTCTTATCAAACAGATGGTAGAACAATTTACTACTATGAATCTGAAAAAGATAGTAGCAGTAATAACAAAAGCTTTATTATCGGTAGAAAAGATGATATGGGTGTTTGGAACAGAGTAAGATTCTCGGCAATTACCGAAAATACAAATTGTATTAACGTTAAGGCTTGGAGAACAACCTCTACCGGTGATATTAGTGTTGTTGACAACTCCGGTTCAATTAGTGAAGTAACTAAGTTTACTTTAACCCCACCTTCCAGTGGTGATTATACAATTGATACTACAAAGGAAAGTTTGTTAGCCGGTCATTACAATACTAATTGGTCATTGTATGATGTTAGTGGCACTTCACCGGACTTAATTACAACAGGGGACACAAAGGTTTCTAACTTTCAGTATAAAAATAAAGTTAATGATGATTTGGTTTCAACTCATCTAAGACTTGATTATGTAAACACACCTCAGGTTGCTAATATTACAGTAAAAAAGAGTGTTATTGACGAAAGTGGTAATACAATTGATGATGATGATACGCAGTTTGATGTTACTTTAAAGCTTGATATTAACGGTGACGGTGCATATCAAGATTACGGTTTAATCGGTAAGATTTCTCAGAGTTCACCTTATACATTCATAGGAATTCCTTTAGGTGTTAAGTATAAGGTTGAAGAACATACACCAAGTGGATATAAGGTTTCTTATGGTACAGTGAATACCAATACAGGCATACTTGGTAATGTCGGTGCTACTGTTGATGTTATCAACACAGTAACTCCTGCAAGTATTACAGCCGGTATTACAAAGACACTTGACAGAATGGTTTATGATGGTTCAACATTCCAATTTAAGTTAGTAGGTCTTGCTTCTACAACTGTTGGTGGTGTTACAACTGAAGATACTTCTTTGGTAACAGATACAATTTCAACTGTTGTTGATGGTAATGCAGCATTTAATTCTATTGACTATAGCACAGAAGGTACATATCTATATAAGATTACAGAAGAACCATTAGTTGATGGTCACGATTATCAAACTGATTCTTCAGTATATATCTTTAAAGTTGTTGTTGCTAAGGATAATGGTGTTCTAAAGGCAACAGGTACTTATTATAGAGGTACTTCTTCACAATCTGTAGAAGAAATTATTGATGCTAATAATACAACTGCTGTTGCAAGTTTTGAAAATACATCAACTAAGGCTCAGGCTACAGTTCTAAAGGCTGACAAGGTTAACCCTGACGGTACTGTTCCTGCTGATGCTAAGAAACTTGAAGGTGCTGAATTTACACTTTACAAGGTTGACGCTGATAGAAGTAAAGATAATATGGTAAAGGTTGCAACTAAAACAACTGATAGCAATGGTGAAATAACTTTTACTGACCTTGATATTTTCAAATCAGGTAAAAACGGTAACGGTGGTACTAAGGAATATCAGTGGTACTATGTTGTAGAAACTGCATCAGCTGAAGGTTATACACTTTCAACTAATGAACAGTGGTTCTCATTTGATGGTGGACATTATGACTCTACAAAGAATGTATATACTCATTCTTTTGCAGCTCTAAACACACTAATCACAGTTCCTTATGCCGGTATTAACTATCTAATGCAACATAACTTTATTCTTTATGGTACATTAGTTCTTGGTTTAGGTGCAATTTGTTCTTGTGGCTATATGCTAAGAAAGAGAAGACTTGGAGCAAAAACTCCAACCAATAAACATGGTAGGAAATAAATTACATATATATTTTAATTAAAAAGGAGAAGATGAAAAATGACAAAATCAATTAAGAAAATTTTTGCAGCTCTTCTTGTAGTTGCAACTCTAGCACTTATGATTCCATTTAGTGCCAGTGCAGCAAGAGATGCATCAACAGATGTTACTTTCACACTAAGCGACCCAACAGTTGTAGGTAAGTTTAAGTTTGACATTTACAAGCTTGCTGATATTAAAACAACAACAGGTGCAGTTACAACAGTAACAGGCCTACCAACTGATGTTAAAACAGCAGTTGAAGCTGAAGGTACAGATGCTAACACATCAACTCTAATTACTGCTTGTAAGAGCAACCTAGCAAGCCTAGGTTCTGCTGTTAAGACTTGGGATGCTACAACAGCTTCTGTTACATACACAGACCTAACAGCCGGTATCTACTACATTCACCCGGTTGCTAAGGCTACAGCTACAAAGATTGCTGACTCAATTGTAACAACACCTAAGTATGATGATGCTACAAAGTCTTGGGTTAAGAATGATAATATTGACCTAGCTTCTAAGGTTAGCACAAAGGACATCGTTCTTGACAAGACAATCACTAAGGTTGATAATACAGATGTTAACGCTAAGTATGCTACAGCCGGTTTAGGTAGCACAGTTGAATTTAAGCTAGAAGCTAATGTTCCCGGTTCTGCTACTTCAAAACTAAAGAAGTATGCTATCGCTGATAAGATGGATGCAGGTCTATCATTTAACAAGAATTCTGTTAAGGTTTACTACACAGCTGATGCTTCTTCACTAAGTGCTGCTGACCTAGTAGATGCTGCTGATTATACAGTAGATGTACCTTTCACAGCTAAGGGTACAGAATATACATTTGCAGTTAACTTCAAGGCTGATACAGATGGTTATGTAAAGAACATTTATGATGCTGACAAGAAGATGGTAGTTGTATTTAATGCTACAGTTAACGATAATGCAACAGTAGGTAAGACTTCTAACGATAACAAGATTTCTCTAGACTATGCTAATGACGATACAGAAATCGTTGAACCAGGTCCAACAGTACAGGTATTTGCTTTCAACCTACAGGTTGTAAAGGAAGACAACGGTGGTCAGAAACTTTCAGGTGCAAAGTTCGACCTATTCAAGGCTGACAAGACTACTAAAATTGCTACTGCTACATCAGATGATAACGGTCTAGTACAGTTCACAAATAGTGGTAAGGAAATTCAGCTAGCAGCCGGTACATACTATGTTAAGGAAACTGAAGCTCCAGAAGGTTATGTTCTACCAACAGGTGATGCTGCTTGGACAGAAATCAAAGTAACTCCTGCAATTACTCAGAAGACAAGTGCCGGTGCAAATGATGCTCAGTATGAACTAACAGGTCTAACAAATGCAGGTGACAATACTTTCGCTTTCGTTACAAAGACAGTTAAGAATGTAAAGATTACAGTTCCTAAGACAGGTGGTATGGGTACAACTCTATTCACAATTTGTGGTGCTTCTCTAATCGTTCTTGCAGGTGTAATGTTTGTAGTTCTAAAGAGAAAGAAAACTTCTAAGTAATTTTAATATAAACAAATAATCGTTAAAACTTTATTTGATATATGTAATTTTTCTAATTGGGATGTGGGCAACTACATCCCAATATTTTTTGTGTTGCAATTATTTTATGTATATTTTATAATTGTATTATTAAGAAATAAGGACAATATTTATGAAAAAGAAACTTCCGATAATCGCAATAATTTTGATATTTATAATTGGTCTTGGAATAATGAGTTATCCTCTTGTTAGTTCTATGATTAACAATTCTAAGTTTAAAGACGGTATGAATGACTATACCGAAACTGTTAAGAAATTTGATAAAAAGGATTATACTAAATTATTTAAATCTGCTAAAAAGTATAATCATAGCTTAACACAAACCTCCATTATTACCGACCCATTTGATGAAGAAGCATATAAAGCCATTGGTGCTCACTACAATGATGTGCTTAATGTTGATGGTAAAGGTCTTATTGGTTATGTTGTTGTACCTAGAATTGATGTTAATCTGCCTATTTACCATGGCTCAAGTAAAAAGGTACTGGAAAAGGGTGCCGGTCACTTGCAGAATACTTCAATGCCTATCGGTGGTAAAAGTACCCATGCAGTTATTTCTGCCCATACAGGCTTTCCTGACCAAACTTTCTTTGATAATTTAACTGACCTTGTTAAGGGGGACATTTTCTACATAAAGGTACTTGATAAAACTTTAGCCTATAAGGTTGACCAAATTAAAGTTGTTCTTCCGGAAGATACAAATGACCTTAGAATTATTCCTAATGAGGACCATATAACACTTTTAACTTGTACACCTTACGGTATTAATACCCACAGACTTCTTGTAAGGGGTGTTCGCACAAAGTATGTACCGGAAGAAGTGGCAAAAAATAAAGTAGTAAAACAAGCACCGTTTGAAAAGTGCTTCTACTTCTTAGGTTACAAAATCCCTTATTGGGTTACCGGTGCAGTTATTGGTGGATTTGTTCTTTTAGTTGTGATTATTGTTTTAATTGCAGTTAGAAAGAATAAGAAAAAATCTTCTTTAAAGCATATTGATGATAATTCTGAAAAGAAGGTAGAGTCTGATGAAAAGTAAAAAGGTTCGTCGAGTTCTAACAATTATTGCAATACTCTTTCTCGTTACCGGTATAGGGCTTGTTCTGTTTCCACCTGTATCAAATACTTATAGTAAGTATGTAGCTAAGGGTATTTCAGATGACTTTGAAACTAGAGCGAATCATCCAAGAAAAGGCTCATATGCTGATGCCAAGAAAAAAGGTGAAGTTGACAGTAACGGTTGCCTATCTGATGGTACACAAGTTGTGTATGATGTTGACATTAAAAGACTTAAGGAAGATAGCATTAAGTACAATAATATGCTTAAAAAACACCAAAGAGAAAAACTGACAAGTTCACTTTCATATGTAAAGCCTAGCCTAAAGTTAAGTAAATATGGAATATTTGACGGTGTGTATGGATACTTAGAAGCACCTACTATTGATATGAAACTGCCTATATATTTAGGTACTGCCAGAGACCACTTAAATTATGGTGCAGCACATTTAACATACACTTCATTGCCTATAGGTGGTAAAGATACAAATGCAGTTCTTGCCGGTCATACAGGATATGTAGGAAGAATTTTCTTTGACAATATTAGACAACTTAATATTGGTGACAAAGTAAAGGTGAGAACCTATTGGTCAAAGATTACATATAAGGTAACAGGTACAAAGGTAATTAAACCTAACCATGCTGATGATATATTTATTCATGATGATAAGGATATGATTATCCTTATGACTTGTATATCCAACGGTAGTGGTGGATTTGACAGATATTTAGTTTTTTGTGAGAGGTAACTATGGATAATAATTTAAATAATTTACAAAGAGTAGAGGCAGGTCGCAGACTTGAAATTTTAGGTTATGAAAAAGATGTTTGTGAAAAATACCTTGATGAAGAATTTGCTTTAAAGCTACAAGAAGCAGACAGTAATGAAGTACCGGAAGAAATAAATATTGCACCATTTCTAAAAATGGAAGAAGAACAAAATATCTTTACTTATCTATATAGATATTCTGTTCTTGATGATGGCAATTTACAGTTAAGGTTATTTTTCATAAGCAACAACCCTGATGATTGGGAAAAGGATAGAGAAACTTTGCAGTATGCTTTGGAAAATGGAATTGACTCTAAAGATGCAAAGAATATTTTTAAAACATTTGTAAGACCTTTGAATAAATAAAACAGAAATGGGCTAGAGGTTAAGGAGACTTTTAGCCCACTTAATACAAAGAAAAAATAATTTTAAAAAAATTTAAAAAAAGTGTTGACATTTAAGTTTATATAGGATATAATAAACGAGCGTTAGAGATAAGGCACTTCGAGGTGTAACTCAGTTTGGTAGAGTGCTTGGTTTGGGACCAAGATGCCGCAGGTTCAACTCCTGTCACCTCGACCATAAAAAACAAGGATTCCATTAGGAATCCTTGTTTTTTTATACCCGGCAAATGAGTGACAGGAGTTGAAGGCAACCGTTAAGAAAACAGTCCGGTGGACTGTTTTTAGGGAGAGCGTAGATGCTTCTATCCTTTCGTATTTGTGCTTATAAAGCGAGGCAGGTAGTAGTGCAAGAAGAAAATATGTCACCAATAAAGTAAGCAGAATTTAAAAAATTAGTAAAAATTAAAATATACCATTAGTACGGATTCCATTAGGAATCCTTGTTTTTTGTACCCGGCAAATGAGTGACAGGAGTTAGCACGATAGTTTTGTGTTTATATTGCAATATTTATAGAATTATAATATAATATCTATAAAATGATATATGGTGATTATTATGACATTTATGAAATTAATTGAAGAAACATTGAAAAAAGCTAACGCACCTTTAACTGCAGAGGAAATTTGGGAAAAAGCTAATGATTATGGGTTTGTTAATGAGTTAAAATCAAATAAAGGTAAAACACCAGAAAAGACTATTAGTGCTAGAATATACGTAGATATAAAAAATGGAAATAATACTTTCTATCAAGAAAGCAAAAGACCTACAAAGTTCTTTTTGAAAAAATTACAATCAAATATTGACACACAAGTAAAAGTTAATCCTAATTATTCACAGAATAAAAGAACATTTAGGGAGAGAGATTTACATCCTCTTTTAAGTAGTTTTGTTTATTCAGATTCTCATTTTAAATGTTATACAAAAACTATATATCATGAAAAGTCTAATAAGGATCATAAAGGTAAGAATGAGTGGTTACATCCTGATATTGTTGGTGTATATTTTCCTTATGAAGATTACAATGCAAACACTATTGATTTTATTGATACTTTTCGTGAAAATAACTTGAAAGTATTTTCCTTTGAAATGAAATGTAAGGTTAATTATACAAATTTTCGTGAATATTACTTCCAAGCTGTTTCTAACTCTAGTTGGGCTAATGAAGGATATTTAGTTGCGATTGACTTTGAAGATAAAGAAGAACTTATAGAGGAAATGTTGAGATTAAATAATGCTTTTGGAATTGGAATAATCAAGCTCAATGTTGAAAATATTGAACAAAGTGAAATAATTATTCCATCTAGAATTAATGATAGCATTGATTGGGAAACAGTTGATAGATTAGTTGAAGTGAATCCTGATTTTAAAAATTTTGTAATTAGTATTAATGATGTAGTTAAATCAAATTCTAAAACAATTCATAAAGATGTATTTGATAAGATATTTTCCGATAGCGAAATTTCAAGGCATATAAAAGATAAAAAAATAAAATAATAAATTATTGTTTGTGGCAGAATATATTTTCTGCCACTTTTCTTTTAATAATAACTGAAATTATTTTAGATTTCTGTCTAACAACACAAAATTGTCATATAAGTTGAGTATAATTAGAAAGGCAGTTACAATGGTTTTATTCCGAATAGGGAAAGGATTTGAAGTACAAGACCACAGACTACAGATGCTGAGATGCCATACACCAACACAGGACCGGCAATAACAAACATTTTAACACCTAAGCCTAGAACTAAACCTTCACTTTTAAATTCAATAGCAGGAGAGGCAATAGAGTTTGCAAAACCGGTAATAGGTACAAGTGTACCTGCACCACCGATTTTTGCAATGTTGTCGTACCAGCCAATAAAAGTTGTAAGTATTCCTAAAAAAATTAATGTAATAGAAACAAGTGTACCGGCATTATCCTTGTTCATTCCTAAATATTCATATAGGTTTTGAAAGCCTTGTCCAATAGCACAGATTAGCCCACCAATCCAAAAGGCATTGAAACAATCTTTAATAATAGGACTGTTATGGCTATACTTTTTTACAAGTTTACTATATTCTTTGTTTGAAATCATATTATCACCTAAATTTATTTTGTCCGGTAAATGTAATGTTATGAAATTTTATTTTGCTATTTCATTTGTTAAATTTTTGTTGTATAATATCCTTGTATAACTATGAAGAGGAATGAAAATGCATTATTTAGATAACAGTGCAACTACTTGTGTCTATCAGGACTCAGCAAAAGTTGCTTATGACATTATGACAAAAAATTACGGTAATCCAAGCTCATTGCATAAAATGGGCTATGATGCATCTCTTGCACTTGATAATGCAAGAGAAGTTATTGCAAAGTCTGTTGGTGCTGAACCAAAAGAAATTTATTTTACTTCCGGTGGTACAGAAGCCAATAACCTAGCAGTTATGGGTACTGTAAATGCTAAAAAGAGAAATGGCAATAAAATTGTCACAACAGCTATTGAACACCCATCAGTTTTGGAAACAATGAAAGTCCTTGAAGAAAGAGGCTTTAATGTTGTTTATATTAAGCCTGAGAATGGTGTAATTCCACTTTCTACTTTAGAAAAGGAAATTGATAAGGATACTATCCTTGTGTCTGTTATGACAGTTAATAACGAAACAGGACTTGTAACACCTACAGAAAAGATACCTGCAATTATTAAGAAAAATAATTCTAAGGCTATTTTCCATACTGACTTTGTTCAAGGTTATGGTAAGTTAAATTGTAAGGTAAAGAAAATCGGTTGTGATTTACTTACTGTTTCTTCTCATAAAGTACATGGACCTAAGGGTGTGGGTGCTTTGTATGTGAAGAAAGGTACACGACTTGTACCGAATACTTATGGTGGTATGCAAGAAAATAAAGTGAGACCCGGTACAGAGGCTTTGCCTTTGATTGGTGCATTTGCAAATGCAGTAGAAAAATTTAATGTCCATAAAAATTATGAGAAAGTTAAGGAATTACATTCCTATTGTATGGAACAGTTAGGTGATATTGATGGCTTAACAGTTAACAGTACAGACTTTCCATATGTTATAAATGTGTCAACAAATTGTGTTATGAGTCAGACAATGTTAACATATCTTGCTGATAAGTATGATGTGTGTATTAGCTCAGGCTCTGCTTGTCACAAAGGTGAACTTAGCCATGTGCTTTCTGCTTATGGTTACAGTGCCGATAGAATCAACTCTGCACTAAGAATCAGCTTTTGTGAAAGCAATACTAAAGAAGATGTTGATGCTTTGGTTATGGGTATAAAAAACGGTTTAAAAGAACTGGTAAAATTTAAATAAAGTTGAGAGATAATATGAAAGAAATTGTTTTAATTAAAGTTGGAGAAATTATCCTAAAAGGTTTAAATAGAAAAAGCTTTGAAAGTAAGCTGATTAAAAATATTAAATCAGCACTTGATGGTGGAGATGAATGTAAAGTTATTTCAGCTCAATCAACAATTTATGTTGAACCTGTTTATGATGATGCTGATATTGAGGACATTTGTGACAGAATCAGTAAGGTGTTTGGTATTGTTGCTTTCCATAGAGCAGCAGTAGCAGAAAAGACAATGGAAAGTATTTCTAAGGTTGCAGTTGAGTACTTAGCTGATTACCTAGATACTGCCAAGACTTTTAAGGTTGAGGCTAAGCGTAGTGACAAAAAGTTCCCTCTAAAGTCACCTGAAATTTCTCGTGAAATAGGTGGAATTATCCTAAAGCACTTTAATCACCTAACAGTTGATGTACACAACCCTGATGTTCAAGTTACTGTTGAAATTCGTGACTTTGGTGCATATATTCATGCAGGTGTTGTTAAGGGTGCAGGTGGTGTACCTGTTGGCACAAGTGGTAACGGTACAATCCTAATCAGTGGTGGTATTGATTCACCTGTAGCTGCTTGGATGATGGCAAAGAGAGGTCTAAGGCTAAACGCAGTACATTTTGCTTCACCTCCATATACTTCGCAGAGAGCAGAGGATAAGGTAGTTAGATTACTAAAGAAAGTTTCTGCCTATGCCGGTGAAATCACAATGTACACAGTACCGTTTACAGAAATTCAGGAAAGAATCAAGAACAATTGTCCAGAAGAACTTTTCACAATTATTATGAGAAGACTTATGATGCAAATGTCTGAACGAATTGCAAAGGATACTAAGAGCAGTTGCCTAATTACAGGTGAAAGTTTAGGTCAGGTAGCTTCCCAAACAATGCAAGCAATTGTTACTACTGATGAAGCAACAGATATGGTTGTATTCAGACCATTAATCGGTATGGACAAGGAAGAAATTATCCAAATTTCTCGTAAGATTGATACATTTGAAACATCAATTGAACCATATGAAGACTGTTGTACAGTATTTACACCAAAGCATCCTCGTACAAAGCCTGTACTAAAGAGAGTTAAGGATGCACAAGAAAAAGCTAATTTTGATGAATTAATCGAAACATCATTAAATAGCCTAAAAGTTACTCACATTAATCCATAAGGATGAGGAAAATGAAGATACTTCTGCTTCTAAAAGAAGATATACAAGTTAATAGAAAAACTTCTGTATTAAAAGAAGTGCCAACTGACTTGGAAAGTGTGGATAAAACTTATGAATTAAATCCAAAATTTCTAAAGAAAGCTGTTCTTGAGTTGCAGAAAAATAGTGATGTAACAGAAATCATCACTTGTGGTTCTTCAGATACAGAAAGAAAGTTTAGAACAACTTATGCAGATACTATTGCATATTTTGAGAAACAACTGAACAAAGATAAAGAGGGCCTTCCTGAGAAAGAAAAGGTACAAGGTAAGCACTTTGATATTTCTGAAAAGGACAAAGAACTTCTCAAGAAAAAGGATGTTTCAAAGTTAGAAATAGCCTTTGCAAAGTTTAAACCTAAAGCAAAAACTGCTTTAAGTTATGCTAAAAATTATTGGAAATATTTAAAGGGTAAAACCTATAACAAAAAGAAAATTCCTGTTTATCTTGATATGGATTATTTCTGCTTTAGTACCGATAAAATCGACTTCTTTGCATTTGTAAACGTAGATGATGAATTTATTTTAAAAGGTGAAAAGTTCTTAGCTGAGAAAAAGTTACAACAACAGTACATAGTTAAGAATTATGACAGTGGCATTAATAAATTTATCAAGAACCACATTCCACTAAAGGTAGATAATAAGAATGAAGTAGTCAGAAAGACTATTCAGAATGTTGCAGTTGTGGCATTTGCAGTTGCAGGTGTGTTCTTGCTTTATAACAATGTTTATAAGTCAGTTGAGAATACTGCTATTCAGTCAGAGATTCAGTCTATCTATTATGATGGTGACACAACAAAGAAAGTTTCAGAAAAAGAAAAGGTAAGAAACTTTAAAAAGCTACAAAAAATCAACAGTGAAATTGTAGCATGGATAAATGTACCACATACAAATATTGATTATCCTGTACTATATCATAAAGAGGACACTTTACATAGTCAGTATTATTTGTACAATAACTATGAAAAGAACTATTCTCAATATGGTAGTATATTTATTGACTTTAGAAGTCAACAAGGTGTAAAGAGTAAGAATGTTATTATGCATGGACATCATATGATGGATGGTAGTATGTTTGCCAACCTATTGAAGTATGGCAAAACCTCTATTGATATGAATTTCTACAAGAAAAGTCCTACCTTTACAGTTACAACTCCTGATGATGGTGATGAAGTTTACAAGATTATTTCTGTTTATAAAACTACCGGCGATAAGAACGAAAAAGACTTCTTTAACTATCTACAAGGTGACTTTACAAGTGATGCAGAATTTATGAACTATGTGTATAACATAAAGGCTAGATCACTTATAGATACAAATGTTGATATAAACGAAAATGATACACTTGTTACCCTTTCAACTTGTTCCTATGAAGTTCACGAAAATTACAGAACTGTTGTTGTAGGTAGAAAGGTTAGAAAAGGTGAAAGTGAAAAGGTAAATGTTTCTTCAGCAGTAAAGAACAAAAATCCTTATTTCCCATCAAGTTATTATTATCGTTTTGGTGGGACTCAGCCAAAGCTAACTTCCTTTAGAACAGAACTAAAGAAAGGTAATATTGATTGGTATGACGGTAAGGGCAACCTAAGAGGTAATCAAAAGTTAACAGGTGGTAAGTATGTTATTGATAGAACTTCTACTACAACTAAGAAACCAAGTTCTAGCACAAAGAAAACTTCTTCAACATCTACAACTAAGCCTACTACAAAAACATCTACAACTAAAGCTACTAAACCAAGTACTACAAGACCAAGAAAGGTTTACTATACAGTTAAATTTGTAAATGCAAACGGTAGAACTATTAAGCTACAAAGAGTGGAGAAAGGTCATAGTGCCTCTGCACCAAAAGCACCATCAAAAGCATCTACAAAGTACTATAGATATAAATTTGTAAGGTGGAGCAGCAGATTTAACCGTGTAAACAGTAACCTTGTAATTAAGCCGATTTATGCAAAGGTAAGAATACCTCAGCATAAACCAAAGCCAATTAAACCAAAACCAACAAAGCCAAAGCCAAAGCCAACTACAGTACCTAAGACAACTGTACCAATTACAACACATACTACTGAACCGGCAACAGAAGAAATAGAAGAGGATTGATAACTATGAAATGCGATTTAATTTTTTATCTTGCAAAGAAAACTGCATTGTGTGAAAAGAAGATAAAAGAACTTTTTGCTAATACTGTTTATCAGCTAAATTCTGTTACTGCTTCAACTACACCGGATAGTTTAGGTATGCAACTTACAGATGCACTAAATTGTGTGAATCTAATCGTTGTTGTTGGTGGGCTAAGGGATAATGATGTTAGAGCAATTTCCAATGTACTGTCTAAAGCACTTGCAAATTCTTCAACAAATATCATTCCTAAAAGGCTAAAGAATGAAGTTGGTGATTTTGACGGATATATTCTAAGGTCAGGAAAACAAACGATAATTTGTATTCCCGATAATCCGAAAGAAATCGAAAATATGTTAAATGAAAATATGTTTAACTACCTAAACAGAATATACAGTGAATAAAGCAAAGAGGCTTTCCTTAGTGGAAAGTCTCTTTTTGTGTAAGGAGAGATTTTTATGAAGAAACCTATAATCGGTGTAACACCACTGGTTGATATTCAAAGGGAGAGTTATTGGATAGTACCGGGATATATGAAAGGTATTGAGGTAAGTGGTGGTATCCCTATAATGTTGCCACTTACCTGTAATAAGGCTGATATAGATGCATTGATAAATATGTGTGATGGATTTCTGTTTACAGGTGGTCAAGATATTTCTCCTAGTTTGTATAGGGAAGAAAGGTCAAGTTTATGTGGTGAAGTGTGTAAAGAAAGAGATACTATGGAGGAAATTCTATTTGAAAAAGTTTTGGAAAATGATAAATCAGCTTTAGGCATTTGTAGAGGTATTCAGTTCTTTAATGCTTATTTAGGTGGCACAATTTATCAGGACTTAATAGCTGAAACAAAAACAAAAGTTTTCCACAAACAAAAGCCACCATATGGAAAACCCAGTCACATTGTAAATTTAGTTAAAGGTTCTCCATTACAAAATCTTTTGAAAACCCATAACCTACCGGTAAATAGTTATCATCATCAAGGAGTAAAGAAACTTGCCGGTAACTTAGAGCCTATGGCATATGCTACTGATAATTTGGTTGAAAGTGTGTATATGCCTAGTAAAAAGTTTGTATGGGCAGTTCAATGGCATCCTGAATTTTCTTACACTACCGACAAGTACAGCAGAATGATTTTTAGGGCATTTGTAGATAGTTGTCTATAAATCTTGACAAGATTACTGAAAGATAATATAATAACCCTTAGGGAATGAATGTCTCCCTTAGTATTTATTACTTAAACTGCTTTTTAAGCTGATGACTTCTGCATTTTGCAGGGTTATCAGCTTTTTTTTCGTGTAAGGAGGAATTTTGTGGAGAATTTTAAGAAGAAGTCATTTACTGTGTTAAAGTACATAGCCTTTGGTGTGGTGATAGGTGTATTGGTTGGTGCAATTGATACTTTGTTTGGTAGAGTGTTAATAGCTATTACTGATTTTAGAACAGACTATTATCTGTTTCTACTACCGTTTTTGCCTTTAGCCGGATTATTAATTACTTGGATGTATAATAAGTTTAGTGCAGTTAGCTTAAAGGGTATGTCACTTGTTTTTGAAACAGGTCAAAGTAAGAGAAATTCAATACCCTTACCACTAGTGCCACTTGTAATGATAGGTACTTGGATTACACATTTGTTTGGTGGTAGTGCCGGTAGGGAAGGTGTTGCAGTACAGATTGGTGCAACCCTATCCCATAGAATAGGTAGAAAGTTTCACTTTTCTAACAATGAGAGAGTGTTGCTTATTACCGGTATGTCAGCCGGTTTTGGTGGTTTATTTCAAACACCATTAGGTGCAGTTTTCTTTGCACTGGAGGTTATTGTTGCCGGATATTTGGAGTATGAAGCATTACTACCGGCTTTTATTGCATCAATAGTTGCTTGTATAACTTCTCATACCTTAGGACTAGAGAAATTTTCAGTTAATGTTACAGATACCCTTGATTTTACAGATTACAAGGTGATAATTTTCCTAGTGATAATGGGTATTGCTTTTGGTTTAGTAGGTAGATTGTTTTCATATCTATTGCAAAAATCAAAGGACTTTATGAAAAATAAAATTAAGAATCCATATTTGAGAATAGGTGTGGTTTCTATTCCACTTGCTATAATTTTAATTTTCTTCCATAGTGGCCGATATAGTGGTCTTGGTACAAATCTGATTTCAGCCTCATTTAGTGGTGGGGAAGTTCATTACTATGATTTTGTTGTAAAGCTACTATTAACTATTGTAACCTTGGCTATAGGTTTTCAAGGTGGTGAGGTTACACCTTTATTTTCAATAGGTGCAACACTTGGAGTTGTGCTGGGTAATTTATTTGGTGTTTCCCCAATTGTGTGTGGAGCTATTGGATATGTTGCAGTATTTGGCAGTGCAACAAATACTTTAATTGCACCTATACTTTTAGGAGTAGAGGTTTTTGGTGTAGCCAATGTTTTGCCTATAGCAATAGTTTGTATAATTGCATATATAGTAAATGGTAACCTTTCAATTTATTCCTCTCAACAGAAAGCACTTTTTGGTTTTGAAGAATAAAGGGTAAAAATTATTGTAAAATTAAATTAATTAAAACTAACAACTGTAACGGGTGTTTAGTTACCCTTACAGCAGTACAACAAAAAAGACCTTTGAGCTTGAAAATAGCCCAAAGGTCATATTTTTTCTAAAAAAATAAAGATTTTCGCATTTTTTGCAAAAATCTCTTGACATTCAAAAACTTCTTGTGTATAATAGTACGGCATAATATTATGAGATAGTATCGCTAGTATGCCTTTCTTATGGGTGAATATTACCACAAGTTTTTTTACTTGTCAAGTGGTAATATTTAAAGCGACTCTCAGTAATAAAGTTATATAAAAGTAGTGCAAATATACAAAAGGAGTGAACTAAAGTGGTAGATGTCAAACCAGTTAAGCTTGGCAGAAACGAAAGAATGTCCTTTGGTAAGATTGATGAAGTTATCCAGATGCCTCATCTTCTTGATATTCAGAGGAAGTCTTACCAGTGGTTCCTTGAAGAAGGACTAAGGGAAGTCTTTAAAGATGTATCAGGTATTACTGATTACACAGGCAACCTTGTTCTTGACTTTATGGATTATGAGCTGGATGTTGATAAGCCAAATTATTCAGTTATTGAATGTAAAGAAAGAGATGCCACATATTCAGCAGCCCTTAGGGTTACTGCAAGACTGTTAAATAAGGAAACAGGCGAAATCAAGGAATCTAATGTATTCATGGGTGATTTCCCTCTTATGACAGACAGTGGTACATTCGTTATCAACGGTGCAGAAAGAGTTATTGTTTCTCAGCTTGTTAGAAGCCCTGGTGTTTACTACAAGATGGACCGTGATAAGACAGGTAAGGAACTATATTCCTCAACTGTTATTCCTAACCGTGGTGCTTGGCTAGAATACGAAAACGACATTAACGATGTTTTCTATGTTCGTATTGATAAGAACAGAAAGATTCCTGTAACAGTATTTATCCGTTCATTAATCGGTCTTGAAGCTTTGCTAAAAGACAGAGAAGAAAAGGAAATGAACGGTGAAAAGTGGAACCTTGAAGATGTTGACCTTACTGTAATCGGTAAGGATAGCGAAATTATTGATATCTTCGATATGAACGATATGATGAAAGCTACTATCGAAAAGGATACTACTACTAACGCTGCAGAAGGTCTGATTGAAGTTTACAAAAAGCTAAGACCATCTGAACCTCCAACAATTGAATCTGCTATGACTCATCTATCAAATCTATTCTTTGACGATAGAAGATATGATATGTCAAGAGTAGGTAGATATAAGTACAACAAAAAGCTTGGTATTGCTCACCGTCTTGAAGGTTACAAGTTAGCATCTCCTATTGCTAACCCAAGAACAGGTGAAGTTATGGCTCTTGCTGATGAAGTTATCACAAGAGAAAAGGCTTTTGAAATTGAAAATGCCGGTGTTACACTTGCTTATGTTAAGAGCGACGACGATATTCCTGTAAAGGTTATCTCAAACGGTATGGTTGACATTAATGCTTATGTTGACTTTAATGCTGAAGAAGAATGTGGCATTAACGAAAAAGTAAGAGCATCTGTACTTTTCCCAATTCTTGAAGAATGTGAAACAGAAGAAGAGTTAAAGGACGCTCTAATTGATAACAAAGCAGAGCTAATCCCTAACTACATTACTATTGATGATATATTTGCTACTATTAACTATATGAATTCCCTAGCACAGGGTATTGGTGTAACAGACGACATTGACCACCTAGCTAACAGAAGAATCCGTTGCGTAGGTGAACTACTACAGAACCAGTTTAGAATTGGTTTCAGCCGTCTTGAAAGAGTTATCCGTGAAAGAATGACTCTTCAGGCTCAAGACCCTGAGGCACTTTCACCAAATACACTAATTAACATTCGTCCTGTAACAGCAGCTATTAAAGAGTTCTTTGGTAGTTCTCCTCTATCACAGTTTATGGACCAGAACAACCCTCTTGCTGAACTTACACATAAGAGAAGACTTTCAGCCCTAGGTCCCGGTGGTCTTTCAAGAGACCGTGCATCATTCGAAGTTCGAGATGTTCACTATACTCACTATGGTCGTATGTGTCCTATCGAAACTCCTGAAGGTCCTAACATCGGTCTAATCTCTTACTTAGCTACTTTTGCAAAGATTAATGAATACGGCTTCATTGAAGCTCCATATAGAAAGATTGATAAAGAAACAGGTATCGTTACTGACGAAGTTGTTTATATGACAGCTGATGTTGAAGATGGTTTCAAGGTTGCTCAGGCTAACGAACCACTTGACGAAAACGGTCGTTTTGTTAACAAGAAGGTTGTTGGTCGTTGCAGAGAAGAATTTGTAGAACTTGCTCCGGAAGAATTCGACTTTATGGATATTTCTCCTAAGATGGTTGTTTCTGTTGCTACATCTCTAATTCCTTTCCTAGAAAACGATGACGCAAACCGTGCTCTTATGGGTGCTAACATGCAGCGTCAGGCTGTTCCTCTACTTGTTACAGAATCTCCTATCGTTGGTACAGGTATGGAATACAAAGCCGGTGTTGACTCAGGTAACTGTATTCTTGCTGAAGAAGACGGTATTGTACTTTCTGTTTCTGCTGACAAGATTTGTGTTCAGTACGACAGTGGTAGAATTCAGAACTTTGATGTAATCAAGTTCCTTCGTTCTAACCAGAGTACTTGTATCAATCAGATTCCTGTTGTTGACAGAGGTCAAAGAATTGTTAAGGGCGAAGTTCTTGCTGATGGTCCTGCTACAGACAACGGTGAACTTGCTCTTGGTAAGAACGCACTTATCGGATTTATGACTTGGGAAGGTTATAACTACGAAGATGCTGTTCTAATTAACGAAAAGATTGTACGTGAAGATATGTACACATCTATTCATATTGAAGAACACGAAACAGAAGCTCGTGATACAAAGCTAGGACCTGAAGAAATTACTCGTGACATTCCAAATGTCGGTGAAGATATGCTTAAGGATCTTGACGAAAACGGTATTATCCACATCGGTGCTGAAGTTCGTTCAGGTGATATTCTTGTTGGTAAGGTAACTCCAAAGGGTGAAACTGAACTAACTGCTGAAGAAAGACTACTAAGAGCTATCTTCGGTGAAAAGGCAAGAGAAGTTAGAGATACTTCACTTAGAGTACCTCATGGTGAAACAGGTATCGTTGTTGATGTTAAGGTATTTACTCGTGAAGAAAGTGCTTCAGAACTACAGCCCGGTGTTAACAAGGTTGTTAGAGTTTACCTAGCTCAGAAGAGAAAGCTATCTGTTGGTGATAAGATGGCAGGTCGTCATGGTAACAAGGGTGTTGTTTCCAGAATTCTACCTCAGGAAGATATGCCATTCCTACCTGACGGTACTCCACTTGACATCGTTCTTAACCCTCTAGGTGTTCCATCTCGTATGAACATCGGACAGGTTCTAGAAGTTCACCTAGGTTATGCTGCTAAGGCTCTAGGTTGGAAGATTATGACACCGGTATTTGACGGTGCTCATGAACAGGATATTTTCCAGTGTCTAAAAGATGCCGGTTATAGCGAAGACGGTAAAACATGGCTTGTTGATGGCCGTACAGGTGAAAGATTTGATAACCCTGTTACCGTTGGTTATATGTATTACTTGAAGTTGCATCACCTTGTTGATGATAAGATTCATGCTCGTTCAACAGGTCCATACTCACTAGTTACTCAACAGCCACTTGGTGGTAAAGCACAGTTCGGTGGTCAGCGTTTCGGTGAAATGGAAGTTTGGGCACTTGAAGCTTATGGTGCTGCTTATACTCTACAGGAAATCCTAACAGTTAAGTCTGATGATGTTGTTGGTAGAGTTAAAACTTACGAATCAATCGTTAAGGGTCAGAACATTCCTACTCCTGGTATTCCTGAATCATTTAAGGTTCTTATTAAGGAATTACAGTCACTTGCTCTTGATGTTAAGGTACTTGACGAAGATAAGAATGAAATTGACCTAAAGCAACATTTTGATGATGATATTCCTGAAGTTGCTAATAACGAAGAAACCCTTGAAGAAGATAATGTTATGACTTCCGAAGGTATGGAAGGTTTCGTATTAGACGAAGATTCTGACGGCGAGGGTAATATGTTTGATGAAAACTCAATCGTTGAAGATAATGACGATATGTTAAACTTTGATGATTTTGGTTCAGATGAATTATAATAAGGAGGCAGTTTATAATGGAAAACAATACATTTGATTCAATTAAAATTGGTCTTGCCTCCCCTGACCAGATTAGAGAATGGTCATATGGTGAAGTTAAGAAACCAGAAACAATTAACTACAGAACATTAAAGCCTGAGAGAGACGGTCTGTTCTGTGAAAGAATTTTCGGACCTACTAAGGATTGGGAATGTCACTGTGGTAAATATAAGAAAATCCGTTTTAAAGGTAAAATTTGTGATAGATGTGGTGTTGAAGTTACAAGATCCAAGGTTCGTAGAGAAAGAATGGGTCATATTGAACTAGCTGCTCCTGTATCACACATTTGGTACTTTAAGGGTATTCCTTCAAGAATTTCCCTAATGCTTGATATTTCTCCTAAGGCTTTGGAACAGGTTCTATACTTTGCATCTTACATTGTTATTGATCCGGGTGAAGCTAGAGAAATCTCTAAAATGCAGATTCTTACTGAAACAGAATACAGAGATTTGTATGAAAAGTATGAAGATGACTTTAGAGCAGGTATGGGTGCTGAAGCTATCAAGGAACTTCTAACAGAAATCGACCTTGATCAGCTATATACTCAGATTACTACTGATCTTGAAGGTGCATCAGGTCAGAAGAGAGTTAGACTTCTTAAGAGACTGGAAGTTGTTGAATCATTCCGTCAGTCAGGTAACAGACCTGAATGGATGATTCTTGATGTTATTCCTGTTATTCCACCGGACATCAGACCTATGGTTCAGCTTGATGGTGGTAGATTTGCAACATCTGACCTTAATGACCTATATAGAAGAGTTATTAACAGAAACAACCGTCTTGCAAGACTACTTGAACTACAAGCTCCTGATATTATTATCAGAAACGAAAAGAGAATGCTACAGGAAGCTGTTGACTCACTAATCGACAACGGCAGAAAGGGCAGACCTGTTACAGGTCCTAACAACAGACCTCTTAAGTCACTATCTGATATGCTAAAGGGTAAGCAAGGTCGTTTCCGTCAGAACCTACTGGGTAAGCGTGTTGACTACTCAGGTCGTTCAGTTATCGTTGTTGGTCCTGAACTAAAGATGTATCAATGTGGTCTTCCTAAGGAAATGGCACTTGAACTATTTAAGCCTTTCGTTATGAAGAGACTTGTAGAAACAAAGGCTGTTGTAAATATTAAGGCTGCAAGAAAAGCAGTAGAAAGAGCAAAGCCTGAAGTTTGGGATGCACTTGAAGTTGTTATCAAGGGTCATCCGGTTCTACTAAACCGTGCTCCTACACTTCATAGACTTGGTATTCAGGCATTTGAACCTGTACTTGTTGAAGGTCGTGCTTTAAAGCTACACCCACTTGTATGTACAGCTTACAACGCTGACTTCGATGGTGACCAGATGGCTGTCCATGTACCACTATCTGCAGAAGCTCAGGCTGAAGCAAGATTCCTAATGCTTGCTGCCGGTAACCTACTAAAACCTTCTGACGGTCGTCCTGTTTGTGTACCTACACAGGATATGATTCTTGGTTCTTATTACCTAACACTTGATAAGGACGGAGAAAAGGGCGAAGGTAAGGTATTTAGAGATGTTGATGAAGCTATGATGGCTTATCAGACAGGTTACCTAACACTTCATTCTAAGATTAAGGTTAGAATGACTAAGGAATTCAACGGTGTTAAAGAAACAGGCCTAGTTGATACAACAGTTGGTAAGATTATCTTTAATAACCCAATTCCTCAGGATCTAGGCTTTGTTGACAGAAGCCTTGAAGAAAACAAATTTAAATTAGAAATTGACTTCCTTGTAGGTAAGAAACAGCTAGGTAAGATTATTGATGCTTGTATCAGAGTACACGGCACACAGACTACTTCAGTTGTTCTTGACCATATCAAGGCTCAAGGTTATAAATATTCAACAAGAGGTGCTATCACAGTTGCTGTTTGTGATGCTAAGATTCCACCTGAGAAGAAAGCAATTATCTCAGCTGCTGAAGAACAGGTTGATGGTATCCGTAACGAATATATGATGGGTTTCTTATCAAACGACGAACGTTACCAAAATGTTCTTAAAGTTTGGGAAAAAGCTACTGATGATGTTACTGCAAAACTACAGGATAACCTAGATAGATTCAACCCAATCTATATGATGGCTGACTCAGGTGCTCGTGGTAGTATGTCACAGATTCGTCAGCTAGCCGGTATGCGTGGTTTGATTGCCAACACATCAGGTAAAACAATTGAAATCCCTATCAGAGCTAACTACCGTGAAGGTCTAAACATCATGGAATACTTTATTTCTTCCAGAGGTGCTCGTAAGGGTCTAGCCGATACTGCTCTAAGAACTGCCGACTCAGGTTACCTAACAAGAAGACTTGTTGATGTTTCTCAGGATGTTATTATTCGTGAAGACGATTGTCATACTGATGAAGGTCTTGAAATCTTCGATATTAAGTCAGGCAACAATGTTATCGAAGGTCTTCGTGAAAGACTTATCGGTAGATACCTTGTTCATGACTTCTGTGATGAAAATGGCAATGTTCTTGTATCTAAGGACAAGATGATGGGCGAAGAAGAAGCTGACATTATTGTTAATGCAGGTACAGAAGAAATCGAAATCAGAAGTATCCTTGGTTGTCATTGTAAGCATGGTGTATGTAGAAAGTGCTACGGTTCTAACCTTGCAAACGGTCAGCCTGTTACTGTTGGTGAAGCTGTTGGTATTATCGCAGCTCAGTCAATCGGTGAACCTGGTACTCAGCTAACAATGAGAACATTCCACACCGGTGGTGTTGCTTCTGCTGAAGATATTACACAGGGTCTTCCAAGAGTTGAAGAACTATTTGAAGCCAGAAAGCCTAAGTCACTTGCTATTATTTCTGAAATCGACGGTGAAGTTAGATTTGAAGAAATCAAGAAGGCTCGTCACGCAGTTGTTTATAATAAGGCAACAGGAGAAGAAAAACAGTACCTAATCCCATTCGGCTTTAGAGTAAATGTTGAAGAAGGTCAGGTTATCAAGGCCGGTGACAAGATTACTGATGGTGCTATTTATCCGGCTGATATTCTTTCAATCCTTGGACCAAAGGCTGTTCAGAACTACCTAATCTCTGAAGTACAGTCAACATACCGTCTACAGGGTGTTGATATCAACGATAAGCATATCGAAGTTATTGTTCGTCAGATGATGAAGAAGGTTAAGATTGAAGACAGTGGTTCTACTAGCTTTATGGCTGGTCAGAACTATGACCGTAACGAAGTTCTTTACGAAAACAAGATGATTGAAGAAAGAATTAAGAACGGTGAAGAAGGTCTTAAACCTGCTAAGTATACTCAGTTACTTCTTGGTATTACAAAGGCAGCTCTTGCTACTGATTCATTCCTATCAGCTGCTTCATTCCAGGAAACAACTAGAGTTCTTACAGATGCTGCTATTAAGGGTAAGGTTGACCCACTGGTAGGTCTAAAAGAAAATGTTATCATTGGTAAGCTAATTCCTGCCGGTACAGGTATGCACAGATACAACGGTGTTGAACTTGAAGAAAACTATGTTCAGCCACAGCAGGTACAGCCACTTGACTAATATATAATTGTTTAAATTAGAGGTTACCCTTATGGGTAGCCTCTTTTTTGCAGAAAAAAAGAAAAAATATGAAATTTATTATTGACAATGTTGTAACGTATGTGATAGAATTACGGTAAGCGTGGAATAGGGTAATTGCGTAAAATTACAGTAAAATCCGTGCTAAAATATCGGAAAACCGAAATAATTTAAGAAGGAGGAAAAAAATGCCTACATTTAACCAGCTTGTTCGCAAGGGTAGAGAAGTTACTGAAAAGAAGGCAAAGGCACCTGCTCTTTTAAAGGGTTGGAACTCACAGAAGAGACAGGCTACTGATAATGCTTCCCCACAAAAGAGAGGCGTATGTACTAAAGTGTCAACTGCTACACCAAAGAAGCCTAACTCAGCTCTTAGAAAGATTGCCAGAGTAAGACTTTCAAACGGTATTGAAGTTAGTTCTTATATCCCTGGTGTTGGTCATAACCTACAGGAACACTCAGTTGTTCTTATCCGTGGTGGCCGTGTAAAAGACTTACCTGGTGTTCGTTACCATATCGTTCGTGGCACACTTGATGCTCAGGGCGTTGCTAACAGAAATCAGGCTCGTTCAAAGTATGGCGCAAAGCGTCCAAAAGCAGGTAAATAAGGAATTGACAAACTAACACTTTTATGTTAAATAGTTACTGCAAAAGCAGACTTTATATAGATTATAGAGTTTCTGTTGGCAGTACGGAAGTTTGTCGCTTTCGAGTACCTATGATATCTCAAATATTGTGAAGGAGGGAAGTAAAGTGCCAAGAAGAGGCTCAATCGCAAAACGTGATGTTTTGCCAGACCCAATGTATAATTCAAAACTAGTTACTCGTCTAATCAACAACGTTATGCTTGATGGTAAGAAGGGTGTTGCTCAGAAAATCGTTTACGGTGCATTCGACATCATCCAGGAAAAGACAGGTAACGATCCACTAGAAACATTCGAGAACGCAATGGAAAATGTTATGCCGGTTCTTGAAGTTAAAGCTCGTCGTGTAGGTGGTGCAACTTACCAAGTACCTATGGAAGTTAGAGCAGAAAGAAGACAGACTCTAGGTCTTCGTTGGATCACAGCATATTCAAGACAGCGTTCAGAAAGAACAATGAAAGAAAGACTTGCTGGTGAAATCCTTGATGCTATCAACAGTACAGGTGGCGCATTTAAGAAGCGTGAAGATACTCATAAGATGGCTGAAGCTAATAAGGCTTTCGCTCATTACAGATGGTAATAGCAGGACTTATTAGAAATAACTTATAAAGGAGGATATTAACCGTGGCAAGACAGGTTTCACTTGAAATGACAAGAAATATCGGTATCATGGCTCATATTGATGCCGGTAAAACTACAACTACTGAAAGAATTCTGTACTACACAGGTGTTAACCATAAGATTGGTGAAACACATGATGGTGCTGCTACTATGGACTGGATGGTTCAGGAACAAGAACGTGGTGTAACAATTACATCTGCTGCTACTACATGTTTCTGGAAGAAACACAGAATCAACATCATCGACACACCTGGTCACGTTGACTTCACTGCTGAAGTTGAACGTTCACTTCGTGTACTTGACGGTTCTGTAACAGTACTTTGTGCTAAGGGTGGTGTTGAACCACAGTCAGAAACAGTTTGGAGACAGGCTGATAACTATCATGTTCCAAGAATGGCTTATGTAAATAAGATGGACATTATGGGTGCTGACTTCTACAGAGTTGTTCAGATGATGAAAGACAGACTAAGCTGTAACGCAGTTCCAATTCAGCTACCAATCGGTGCTGAAGATACATTCAGAGGCATTGTTGACCTAGTTACAATGAAGGCTGAAGTATATTACAATGATGACGGTACAGACATTAGAGAAGAAGAAATTCCTGAAGATATGAAGGAAATCGCTCAGAAATACCATGAACAGCTAATCGATTCTGTTGCAGAACTAGATGACGCTCTAATGGAAAAATATTTCGAAGGCGAAGAACTAACAATTGACGAAATTAAGAAGACTATTCGTAAGGCTACTATTGCTAACGAAATGGTACCTGTAACTTGTGGTACTTCATACCGTAACAAGGGTGTTCAGCTACTTCTTAATGCTATCGTTGACTATATGCCAGCTCCTGTTGACATCCCATCAATTAAGGGTGTTAACCCAGACACAGGTGAAGAAGATGTAAGACATTCTTCTGACGAGGAACCATTTGCAGCTCTTGCATTTAAGATTGCAACTGACCCATTCGTTGGTAAGCTATGTTTCTTCAGAGTATATTCCGGTGTTGTTAATGCTGGTCAGACAGTTTACAACGCATCAAAGGATAAGAACGAAAGACTTGGTCGTATCCTACAGATGCATGCTAACCATAGAAAAGACATTGATACAGTTTATGCCGGTGATATTGCTGCTGCTGTTGGTCTAAAGAATACTACTACAGGTGATACTCTTTGTGACGAAAAGCACCCTATCATCCTTGAATCAATGGAATTCCCAGAACCTGTTATTAGAGTTGCTATTGAACCTAAGACAAAAGCAGGTCAGGAAAAGATGGGTATTGCTCTTGCAAAACTTGCAGAAGAAGACCCAACATTTAAGGCATATACAGATGAAGAAACAGGCCAGACAATCATTGCCGGTATGGGTGAACTTCATCTAGAAATTATCGTTGACAGACTACTAAGAGAATTCAAGGTAGAAGCTAACATCGGTGCTCCACAGGTTGCTTATAAAGAAACAATCCGTTCTGAAGCAGATGTTGATATGAAGTATGCTCGTCAGTCAGGTGGTAAAGGTCAGTACGGTCATGTTAAGATTCGTGTTTCTCCTAACCCAGGCAAGGGCTACGAATTTGTTAACTCAATCGTTGGTGGTGCTATTCCTAAGGAATACATTCCAGCAGTTGACCAAGGTATCCAGGGTGCTATGCAGTCAGGTATCTTAGCTAACTACAATGTAGTTGACTGTAAGGTTGAACTATACGATGGTTCTTACCATGAAGTTGACTCATCTGAAATGGCATTTAAGATTGCCGGTTCTATGGCTTTCAAGGAAGCTATGAAGAAGGCAGATCCTGTTCTACTTGAACCACTAATGAAGGTTACAGTTATTGTTCCTGAAGAGTATATGGGTGACGTTATCGGTGACCTTAACTCTCGTCGTGGTCAGATTCAGGGTATGGAAGCTGTTGGTAATGCTCAGCGTATCAACGCTCATGTTCCACTATCTGAAATGTTCGGTTATGCTACTGATATGCGTTCTAAGACTCAGGGCCGTGGTCAGTACGTAATGGAACCAGACACATATCAGGAAGTTCCAAAGTCAATCGCTGAAGACATTATGTCAAAGCGTAATAAGAAGTCTGAGGACTAATATCTTATAAATTAATACTCTTTTGTTGATTATATATCAACAAAAGGGTTGCAATTTTATTAAAAAATTGTTACAATAATAACTACCAAGATTTTAATCTAAGGAGGATTATAAAAATGGCAAGAGAAAAGTTTGAAAGAAATAAGCCACACGTAAACATTGGTACTATCGGTCACGTTGACCATGGTAAAACTACACTTACAGCTGCTATCACAAAGGTTCTTAACCTAAACGGTGAAGCAGACTTCATTGATTATGCTAATATCGATAAGGCTCCAGAAGAAAGAGAAAGAGGTATTACAATCAACACAGCTCACGTTGAATATGAAACAGATAAGAGACACTACGCTCACGTTGACTGTCCAGGCCATGCTGACTATGTTAAAAACATGATCACTGGTGCTGCTCAGATGGACGGTGCTATCCTTGTTGTTTCTGCTGCTGATGGTCCTATGCCACAGACAAGAGAACACATTCTTCTATCTCGTCAGGTTGGTGTTCCATACATCGTTGTATTCATGAACAAGACTGACCAAGTTGACGATCCTGAACTACTAGAACTAGTAGAAATGGAAATCCGTGACCTACTAAACGAATATGACTTCCCAGGCGATGATACTCCAATCATCAAGGGTTCAGCATATCTTGCTCTAACAAGCACATCAACAGATCCAAACGCTCCTGAATACAAGTGTATTCACGAACTAATGGACGCTGTTGACGAATTCATCCCAACTCCAGAAAGAGATTCTGATAAGCCATTCATCATGCCAGTTGAAGACGTATTCACAATCACAGGTCGTGGTACTGTTGCAACAGGTAGAGTTGAAAGAGGTATTATCAACGTAAATGATGAAGTTGAAATCGTTGGTCTAACAGACGAAATCCGTAAGGTTGTTGTTACAGGTCTTGAAATGTTCAGAAAGTCTCTAGACTATGCTGAATGTGGTGATAACGTTGGTGCACTTCTAAGAGGTGTTCAGAGATCTGAAATCGAAAGAGGTCAGGTTCTTGCAAAGCCAGGTACAATTCACCCACATAAGAAGTTCAGTGGCCAGGTTTACGTTCTAACAAAGGACGAAGGTGGCCGTCATACTCCATTCTTCAACAACTATCGTCCACAGTTCTACTTCAGAACAACAGACGTAACAGGTACAATCACACTTCCAGAAGGTACAGAAATGTGCATGCCTGGTGATAACGTTGAAATGTCAGTTGAACTAATCACTCCTATCGCTATCGAAGAAGGTCTTCGTTTCGCTATCCGTGAAGGTGGTAGAACAGTTGGTTCAGGTGCTGTTACATCTATCAACGAATAATTATAACTTAATATAATTATTTACCTAAGTAATTTAGTCCCTTGTCTTTTGACAAGGGACTTTTTGTGTTCATTTCTTATTAATTATAAATTCTTGTTGTGAAATTATACAAAGTGGTAATATTCTTTAATACACTTTGCACAAAGTTATTGTGGTGTTTTAATAAACATTTACAGTTAAAAATATAAGTGGTAAAATGTAGTTACAATATATTTGGAGGGATAATTATGGACATATTTAAGAAATTTATACCGTTGTGTTTATGTTTATCAATGATATGTACTTTATTTGGCTTTCAAACTGTAGGTGCTACTGCATATGATGAAACAATTTCTAACGGTAGTTTTTCAGACTTTCAACAAGCATTGCTAAATGCAAAAGACAAAGGTACTGCTAATCATATTTATAAAATACATATTACAAAGGATTTAAGAATTAATCAATCTGTAGGTATTTATTCAAACACTATGATTGTTGTTGATAAAAATGTAAAAATTATCCGTAATTTACCTGCAGGTAATGATGGTACAACATTTAGAGTAGGCAAACCGGGTTCTTCTGCTTCAGGATATTATTATAGAAACATTACTATTCAAGGTGGTATTTGGGATGGTAATGTTAGAAGTAAAGATACAGGCTTCTGCACATTTAAAGTAAACCATTCTCAGAATGTTAAGTTCCTAAATATGACAATTCAAAATGACCTTGAAGGTCATATGATTGAGGCAGGTGCTGTTAATGGCTTAACAATTTCTAGGGTTAACTTTAAGAATCATAAATGCTACTTTAAGGCCCATAAAAATAAGAATGATTACTATGAGCATGAAGAGGCTTTACAACTTGATGTAAACCTATATGAAACAACTGCTATCGGCAAATATGATAAATACCAAAACAAAAATGTAACTGTTGATAGATGTAATTTTACAAACTTAGGCAGAGGTATTGGTTCTCACAATAGTATTGATGGTTGTTATTTTACAAATATGAAGTTTACTAACAATACCTTCAAGAATATTAAGAGTTATGCAATCGGTGCTATTAATTATAGAAATAGCAAAATTCAGAATAACAAAATTCTAAACTGTGGCTCAGGTATTTTATTTGTAAATTCTAAGCCTAATTATACAGGCTATACCGGCACATATGTTGTAAGTAATTGGAATTTAAAGGTTAATACTTCTAAGGACAATTCTATTATTTCAGGTAATAGAATTACAATTAATAGACCAAAATCTAAGGATAGCAGAGCTTTGTACATTAACGGTAACAAAATTTCAAAACCTGCAATTTATAAAAAAGGTCTTAACTCAGCAAACAGACTATCCGGTTATCAAGGCTATCTAAAAGGTGACCACAGAATTAATGGTTTAACAATCACTAAAAATAACATTACCGTTAAGAATATGACTGCTGTCTTTTATAAAGGCATCAGAAACTCAATATTTTCTAACAATAATATTACATTTAACGGCAACCAAAAATCAGATCACTATGGACTAACTATGGATAGCGTTCCGGATCAGCTAAATGAAAATGTAACTGTTAATGGCAACAAAATCAAGAACTTTAATGGTGGTATACTATGTAAGAATAGCAAGAAAGTAACCTTCAAAAATACTACAGTTTATAATTCATATAAGCAACATATTTATCTTGAAGGTGTCAATGTTACATTTGTCGGTTGTTCACTTGATAAAGCAAAAACTAAGCATGGTATTGCAAGTAAGAACAGTAAAATTACTTTGAAAAATACAAATATTACTAATGCAAAAGAATTTGGCCTTTATTCTTACAACTGTTCCGGTAAAGTAACAGGTGGTAAGATTGCAAATTGTGGTAAGTACGGTATCGGTGCATACAAGAAAGGTATCTCATATAGCAAGGTTAAGTTCTCTAATAACGGTGCAAACGGTAAATGTAATTATTACAGAGGTTAATTTATTATTATCTAAGGAGTGTTTATAATGAAAAAATTAATGTGCTTAGTTACAATGTTGATGATGATTTCTATGTTTGCTTTCAGCATTAATTCTTTTAGTGCTGATGAAGTAAATAATAATGAAACTACCCTTGTAACTAATCAGGATGAAACTGAAAATGAAGATATTAACGATGAAGATTTCGTTGATATGGATGGACATGATGATGACCTTGCTGATGAATATTACAGGGAACATGGTGATGAGGGTGATGCAACTGTTGATGAAGCCACTGATGATGAAATGGCTTATTCTAGTGGTAATCCTGCACCAAAAGAGTCAACTTCCGATGAAGTAGGTTCAGAAATGAGTTCACCTAAAACAAGTCATACAGATACATATACTGCAGTAGTTTTAGCACTACTATTTGGTTCAGTAGCTTCTGTTGCAGTTTATAAGCTAAAGAAATAATTAAATAAAAAACTAAAAGGTCTGTTACTATGTAGCAGACCTTTTGTGTATAAGATAATAACAGAATAGCAGAAAATAGGGTAGGATTATTGCAATTTTATTTAAAGTATTGTACACTATTTATATAACTTTTTAGGAGGATACTATGGAAAAGAATGTAATTTTCACTTTAGAAGACGATTTAGGCAATGAAACTGAGTTTGAGTTGCTTGATGTTATTAACTATAAAAATGATGAATATGCAGTTCTAATTGAGAATGTTGAGGATGTAGAGGACTTAACTATTCTTAAGATAGACAGTTATGATGACCAAGAAGAGGTTTATACCGGTATTGATGACGATGATTTGGTACAGAAAATCTTTGATATTTTCAAGAAAAATCATCCGGATGAATTTGATTATAAATAATTTTTATTTCAATTTCCATATTTATGTATTAAATTACATAGCAAAAAAGGCACTCAGCCGAGTGCCTTTTCTGTTAAGGATTTTTGAAATTAATGCGTTCTAAACGCGACTTGTTATCAATGTTACTGATTAAGCAATTTCAGCATTACCTGTATCACCAAGTAGGTTGAATCTGAATAATTTGCTTTCATCATTCTTGTTATCACAATAAATGCAAGCTTCTGCGATTTTGCCGCCTTCGATTAGCTTTGTTAAACCAACGAGCTGACATAGTTTGCTTTTTAGATTCAAACGGTCTCCCTCGCTAGTAACTAGATATACATTACCTTCGCAAGTGTCGAGCACGGCAAGGAACTTGGTAACATCAATGTCATGTAGATTGATCATAGGTGTCATAAAATTTTCCTCCTTAAATTATATACGATTTTTCGTGCTGCCATTTACCATTTGGCTGTGAATGAATCGCTAACGAATGTTTGCGATATCAAGTGGACTATTTACTTGACACTTACTATTATACATATTCTTTAGTGAATGTCAACAAATAATTGCTACTTTCTTTGTACAAGGTGACTACTAAATATCAAAACTGTACAATTACAATGTGTAATTATTGTGCAATATGCTGCAAAACATTTAACAGTAATTTTAACTAGTTAAAGTTTGCGTAAATTCTTTTAGTGAATATTATCAAATTTATTTCCTAAAAGAAAATAAATTTGAACAATCATACAAATTACAAAAATGAAATTTTCTGTTCCGGAATAAAAAACCATAAAAACACCGAAAAAGCCCATTACAATGGGCTTTTCTTTATGTTATAACCGACTAAAATTAAGTAAAAATAAAATAAAAAATTTTTTCAAAAAACCCTTTACAATACTAAAAATAGGTGAAATTATATACTTATTTTTATTGTATTGAACTTTGTTATATTGTATAATAGTTTTAGAAAATTAATTTAAGGGGTATATTTTATGCTTGATAATTTTTATAAAAACTTCAAAAGTGGTACAGATATTCGTGGTGTAGCATCAGAGGGTGTTGAAGGTCAAAATGTTAACCTTACTGATGATGTTGTTAAGAAAATGGCTTTTGGCTTTGTACTATGGCTAGAAAAGGTAGCTAACAAAAAGGCAAGTGAAATGACAATTTCAGTTGGTAGAGATAGCCGTATTAGTGGCGAAAGAATTGCAAATGATGTTATAGATAGCTTTAAGAAAGCCGGTGTAAAGGTAATTTACACTAACCTATCATCAACACCATCAATGTTTATGACTACTGTTGACCTTGGTTGTGACGGTGCAGTACAGATTACAGCATCTCACCATCCATTTAACAGAAACGGTCTAAAGTTCTTTACTCCTAATGGTGGACTTGAAGCAAGTGATATTGAAGAAATTTTACAGTATGCACAGGATGATAAAAAGCCTGAAATTACTGATAACGGTACTGTAGAAGAAATGGACTATATGTCAAGATATAGCAACCACCTATGTGATATTATTAAGAAAGGTGTTAATGCTGAGGACTATGACCACCCTCTAAAGGGCTTTAAAATCGTTGTAGATGCCGGTAACGGTGTTGGTGGATTCTATGCTGACAAGGTGCTAAAAGTTCTTGGTGCTGACACAGAAGGCTCAGTTTACCTTGATCCTGACGGAATGTTCCCTAATCATATTCCTAACCCTGAAGACAAAACTGCTATGGACTCAATCTCTAAGGCAGTATTGGATAGCAAAGCTGATTTAGGTGTTATCTTTGATACTGATGTTGACAGAGGTGGTGCAGTAGATAGCTTTGGTAAAGAAATCAACAGAAACAGACTTGTAGCTCTGGCATCAGCTATTGCACTTGAAGGTACTGACGGTGGTACTATTGTCACTGACTCAGTAACTTCATCAGGTCTAAAGGACTTTATTGAAAATCACCTTGGTGGTAAGCACTATAGATATAGAAGAGGCTACAAGAATGTTATTGATAAGGGTATTGAACTAAATAACAATGGTGAGTTCTGCCCATTAGCTATTGAAACATCAGGTCATGCAGCTATGAAAGAAAACTACTTCCTTGATGATGGTGCTTATCTATGTACAAAAATTATCATTAAAATGGCTCAACTTGCTAAGGAAAACAAAACAATTGATATGATGCTTAAGGACCTTAAAGAACCTGCTGAAAGCAAGGAAATTCGTTTTAAGATTACTGAAGAAGATTTCAGAGCATGTGGTGAAAAGATTATTGCCGATCTTGAAAAGTATGCTGAAAATGAACCTAATTGGATTGTTGCAGATGATAACAGAGAAGGTATCAGAGTATCATTTGATAAAGATAATGGTGACGGTTGGTTCTTATTAAGACTTTCTGTACATGACCCTATTATGCCACTTAATATTGAAAGTGACTCTGTTGGTGGTGTAGAGAAAATCTACAATCAGTTCTATCAGTTCCTAAAGACAACTAAAGGACTGGAATATTAATGAATATTCGTGTAGCAAAATCAAGTGACTTAGACGGAATTTTACCTTTAGTGCAAAGTGTATGGACTTCAGTAAAATCTTCTCTTGACTTGTACTTGCAGTTCTCAGATATGGACAATGACTCCTATGTAATGTTTGTTGCAGAGGAGCATAATATTTATATAGGGTTTGCATCAGTTGGGTTAAGGTTTGAATATATTGAGGGGACAAAAACATTGCCTGTAGCTTACCTTGAGGGCATTGCAGTTAAGGAAGAATACACTTCAAAGGGTGTAGGAAAGGCACTTATAAATATGTGCGAAAAATGGGCAAAGGAACACTGTTGTACTGAATTTGCATCAGATTGTTCTGTGGATAATGTAGCCGGTGAACAGTTCCATAAAGCTATTGGGTTTAAAGAAGTCAGCAGAAATATTCATTTTGTAAAACCCTTGTAGCCCAGTGTTTAAGCCAATGCAACCAATAGTTGCGTAATTGCAAACTAGAATATGTTGTGCTACCAAAGGGCAAAATGTATAATGAACTCATCAAAAAAGGAGGGCATTTATGAATATTGAAACGGCAAACATACTTTTGCAATATAGAAAGAAAAGTGGTTTAAGTCAGGAAGAATTAGCATCAAAAATCGGTGTCAGTAGGCAAGCTGTCAGTAAGTGGGAGAGAGCAGAGGCTTCACCTGATACCGACAATCTAATTCTATTGGCAAAGGTATATGGAGTAACTCTTGATGAACTTTTGACAGGTGACCCTGAAGAAATCTTAAACAGAAATAAGCAAGATTTAGAAGATAATAAAACTGAAGAAAATACACAAACAGATACTGGAAAAGAATCGGAAAATAATGATACTAATGAAGAAACAAAAGCAAAAGTATCTTTTAGAAACGGTATCCATGTTGATGACGGTAAAGACAAAGTTGATATAAGTTTTAGAAACGGTATTCATGTAGACAGTAGTGACGGTGCAAAGGTACATATTGACCGTAACGGTATAAATGTTGTTGATGAAAGTGGCAAACAAAAAGTCTATACCGATGAAAACGGTCATATATATGGCGACAAAGATTACAAAAAGAATGGCAAGAAAAATCCTGCTATGGAGTTTCCAATTTGGTTAGTTTCAGTTGTGGCATTCTTCTTATTTGGATTCTTAGATATTTTAGGTGGTTGGGTAACTAGCTGGTTGTGGTTCTTGGTTATTCCACTGTATTACACAACAGTAAAGGCTATACAGAAAAAGAAAGTAAATATTTTCTGTTATCCGGTGTTTATTACTTGGATATACTTAGTGTCAGGTTTTTATGCTAACTTATGGCATCCAATGTGGCTATTGTTCTTAACAATTCCTTTATTCTATTATATAGCCAATATTATAGATAGAAAAAATCATCCACAAGAAGATATTAATATTGAGCAAGATGGTTACAGTGCAACAGTAACTACAGTAGAACCTCAGAAAGAAAGCCATATTTTTAGAAATACAATTATTATTGTAGGCTCAATTTTTTGTGTCTTTCTGTTAATTCTTTGTGTTTCTTCTGTTTTCGGACAAAATGGTAAGTTTACAAAAATAACAAAATTCGATTGTAATGCAAATGATGGTATTCACACTATAGACTTAAAGAATGGTAGTGGTGATGTTAATTTCTATAAAAGTCCTACTGATTATAGCTATGTTGAATACAATTGTGAATACAGAGGATATTTTGGTTCTTTAAATAAAGATACAAAATTAACAAAGTATTATAAAGGATTTGTGAATATTACTGCTAATCCCAATAGTGGTTTTTGCTTGTTTGGATATTTTAATCAGACTACTAATATTTATTTAGCTGATGATGTTTATTATAAGTATGATAAATCAAAAATAGACAGTTCTGTTTATGACGGTACAAAATATTTAACAATAAAGACCGGTTCAGGCTCAGTATCTATGAAGTCAGATTTAAGCATTAATGATATTCAGTTAGATATGTCATCAGGTGATTGTGATTTTAGTAATCTAAAATGTAAATCCCTTAGAACTTATATTTCAAGTGGTAGTGTAAATTTAGTAAACCTAACTTGTGATGAACTAAAAACAAATGTTTCCAGTGGTTCAATTGATGGTAATAATGTTATTGCCAAAAGTTTAGATACTGTTTCAGGTTCAGGTGATACTACTTTACAAGGTAATTTCGATAAAACTAAGGTAAAAGTATCAAGTGGTAGTGTTGAAATCAATAGCGAAAGTGTTCCAAAATATTCTGATATTGATATTTCTTCCGGTAGTGTTGATTATATTATTCCGGACACAATTACCGGCTTTAAGTTAAGTTACGAAAAAAGTTCAGGCAGTATTGATAGTGAATTTGACCTTAATAATTCACTGGATAATGATAAGGGTACTGCAACTTATAAAAAAGGCAGTAACAAAATCAACGCTAAACTATCTTCCGGTTCTCTAGACCTAGTAAAATATAAATAATCTGAAATTAATGTAATAATTTAGGGAGTACATTGTACTCCCTATTGTTATGTGAATTTTTGGTTTAGATTAGTTGTATAAATTAAAAAGACAACCCTAATTTATCAAACTAATCTTTACCCACAAACAAAATTGAAAAAACCTAATTTATAGTGCAAATGAAAAATAATTCAAAAAGAAAACGGCAAACGAAAACCACTATTGTGTAATACAATAGTGGTTTAAAACTCATTTTAAATTTTATTTCATTAGAATATATACACAAAATAAATTATGCATAGTCCTCTTCATAGTTACCTAAGAAGCTAAATTCCGGTAACTCTGTACTTAATGCACATAGAAGTTTTGTAACTTCATCATTCTTAACATTACCTGTAAAGTCAAGATAGAATAGATATTCAAAAGGCTTATTAGCCATTGTTCTTGACTCAATTTTGGTTAGGTTAAGACCTAGGGAACTAAATCTGCATAGTACACTGTAAAGTGTACCTGTAACATGAGGTAATCCAAAGCATAGGCTGATTTTCTCAGCATTTTCAGGAATATATAGCTTTTTAGAAATAACAATAAATCTTGTTGTGTTGTCACTTCTGTTTTCGTAATTTTCTGCAAGAACCTTTAAGCCATATTCCTTAACTGCACTATAATTACAAACTGCTGCAAGGTTAATTCTCTTACTGTTTGCAACATCCCTTGCAGCAATTGCAGTGTTAGCAGATTGTAGTGTTTTGTAGTTGTTCGCAGTTATCTTGTCACTACATTGTGCAAGTGCTTGAGGATGTGACCATACTTCTTCAATATCCTCTAAATTAGCCTGTGGAATAGATGCTAGGTAGTAGTGGATTGGTAGGTCTAGTGACTTAATAATATAAAATCTATGTTTTAGAATTAAGTCATAAACATCACTTACTGAACCGGCAGTAGAATTTTCTACCGGTAACACACCATAGTCAGCATCACCGTTTTCAATAGCCATAAATACATCCTTAAAACTTTTGCAAAACTCAGGTTCACAGTCAGGGAAAATCTTTAGAGTAGCCTCGTGGTTGTTAGCACCGGCAATACCTTGACAAGCTACCTTAGTATTTTTGTTGTATGGAATGTTAGGAGAAGAATTTTCAATAAGCTCTTTCATTTCTTTACCTGAGCCAACAATATTGTGTTGTAATGCTCTTGAAAGTTCCATAATGTTGCTAAACAGTAACTGTGCTGCATATCCGTATTCTCCACCACGAACAAGTACATCATCAAGAATTTCATTCTCTCTGTCTTGGTTAAGAATAGGAATGTTGTTTGCCTTTTTGTAGTTGCCAACATCCTTAGCACATTCCATTCTGCGTTTAAAAAGTTTTATAAGTTTCTCATCAATTTCGTTGATTTCTTCTCTTATTTCTTTTAAATCTCTCATTATCTTCACACCTTATGAAAGTAAATCTAGTATTGTAATAGCTGTGATTGCCTCAATAACCGGTACTGCTCTTAGGACAATACATGGGTCATGTCTGCCTTTAATTTCAAGAATATCATTCTCTTTAGTTTCAAGATTAATAGTTTCTTGTTTTTGAGCAATAGATGGTGTTGGCTTTACTGCAACCTTAAATACAATAGGCATACCATTTGTAATGCCACCCAGAATACCACCACAATTATTTGTTTTAGTATATACATTTCCTTTTTCATCATAACGGAAATTGTCATTGCTTTCACTACCACGCATCTTGGCAAGGTCAAAACCTTTGCCAAATTCAATGCCCTTCATTGCAGGAATACCAAATACTGCTTTGGCAATTCTGCCCTCAATACCATCAAACATTGGTTCGCCAATACCGGCTTTAACACCAACAACACCACATTCAATAGTACCACCAACAGAATCTTTATCTGCTGATGCATCAGAAACAACCTTACGCATAGGTTCTTCCTTACTTTCATCAATAAGTGGGAAAGAACTGTTAAGCAATCTGTCTATTGTTTCATTATTTATGTTGCAGGGATTAAATTCTTCATCATATACATTGCCGATACTGTTAATATGAGCAGTAACCTTAATGCCTTTTTCTTCAAGTAGTTGTTTACATACTGCACCGGCAAAAACTATAGGAGCAGTAATTCTGCCACTAAAATGACCACCACCGGCAATATCGTTAAAACCATTGTACTTTACATATGCCGGATAATCACTATGTCCCGGTCTAGGGCATCTTTTAATATCTGAGTAGTCCTTGCTCTTAGTGTTGTTATTGTGGATAATTGCACAAAGTGGTGCACCTGTAAGTACATTGTCCACTACACCTGAAAGAATTTCAGGAAAGTCAGCTTCTTTTCTTGGAGTAGCAGTTTTGTCATTACCGGGAGCTCTTCTCTTCATTTCGTGAAGAACCTTGTCCATATCTATTTTCATACCGGTAGGTAAACCGTCAACAACAATGCCGATAGCCTTACCGTGACTTTCACCAAATACTGAAATTTTAATTTTTTCACCTATTGTTGATGACATTTACATTACCTCCCAGTTTTTTAAAGTCCTCAAAAAAGTTAGGATAACTTTTGTTGATAGCTTGAGCGTCAGTAACAGTAACTTTGTTTCTTGAAATAATTGATGCAACTGCACTTGCCATAACAATTCTGTGGTCGTTACAGCCTTCGGCTTTACCACCGTTTAGCATACCTGCACCTTGAACAATTAGTCCGTCATCAACTTCAGCTACCATACCACCAAGGTTATTAATAGCCTCACAAGTGGTCTTTAGTCGGTCGCTTTCTTTGATTCTCAGTCTTTCTGCATTGTAGATTTTTGTGACACCATAAGCACCACTGCCACATACTGCAAGTACAGGTACAAGGTCAGGAATTTGACTTGCATCAATGTTAATTCCTCTTAAGTCACCTTTATTCTTAACCTTTACAAAGTCTGTGCCAATCTCAATATCAGCACCGAATTTCTTAATTAAATTACAAATTTCTCTGTCACCTTGTGTGGAATTTGGGTCAATTCCTTTTACGGTGATTTCACCACCAAATGCACCGGCAACCATAAAGAATGCTGCCTGACTCCAGTCACCTTGTACTGTGTAGTTATGAGGTGTGTAGTGCTGATTACCCTTTACAAAGTAGCCGTATTCGGTTTCTTCAACTGTTACACCAAATCTTTTCATGGTGTCAATTGTCATATTTACATAACCCACACTTTCAAGAGGTGAAGTAAGTACAATTTTACTGTCACCATCAAGTAAAGGTAAAGCAAGTAGTAGTCCTGTTACAAACTGACTTGATACATTACCCGGTAGGGAATATGTACCACTCTGTAATTTACCACTAGTATCAAGAGGTAAACCACCCTTAGTTTCACACTCTACTCCATGATTAGGTAGTAAATCCAGGTAAATACCGATAGGTCTTTGAGGCAGTCTGCCTTTGCCAACAAAGTGACCACTAATTCCTAAAGCACTTACTACAGGAATAAAAAATCTTAATGTGCTACCACTTTCGCAACAATCAAAAGTACCCCTACCACTAGAAAAAAGGTGACTGCTGTCAATAGTCAGCGTGTCACCCTTAACTTCTGTTTTAGCTCCAAGAGCATTGACACAAGATATAGTTGCCTCAATGTCTTGAGAAAGTGTAATAGGAGAAATTGTACATTTACCCATAGAAAGTGTAGCACAGATAATAGCTCTGTGACAGTCACTTTTTGATGCAGGTATGGTAACAGTGCCTTTTAGTTTAGCAGGTGTTATCTGTACAGTTGTCATTTATACTTCCTCCGGAACATCAATATATTGTTGAAAATCTCTCAAATCCATTGTTGATACTGTGGCATCTCCAATAGACTTTAGTATTACTACATCAATGTTGTGACCAGAACTTTTCTTGTCACTTTGTGCAGCAAAAGCAATATCTCTAACTTCGCTGTCATCATGAGTAGGTAGGTTGTACATCTCGCAAAGTTCTGCAATCTTGTTAGCAGTACCCTTAGGAGAATAACCGTCCCTTTCACTGGCTTTAGTCATCATAACCATACCTATGGCTACAGCCTCACCGTGAGAAAGTTTCTTGTATTCGTAAATTTTCTCAAGTGCATGACCAATAGTATGACCAAAGTTAAGTAGCTTTCTTTCGCCACTTTCTTTTTCATCTTTCTGAACAACATCTCTCTTGATAGAAACACATCTGTGAATAATGTTTTCAATATCAAGTTCATCTCTGCCTTTCTTTAGCAGTCTAAATAAACCGGCAGACTTGATGCAACCATACTTGATAACTTCTGCCATACCGTCATTTAGGTATCTTTCAGGTAAAGTAGAAAGTGTATCAGGGTCAATAAGTACAACACTAGGTTGCCAGAAAGCACCTACAAGGTTTTTGCCTTGTGGAATGTCATAACCTGTTTTGCCACCAACTGATGAATCAACCTGTGCTAATAGGGAAGTAGGTACTTGTACAAACTCAATACCTCTTAGGTATGTTGCAGCAGCAAAACCTGCCATATCTCCCGTAACACCACCACCAAGAGCAAGAATCATATCTTTTCTTGTGATATTGTTGTCAGCTAGGTGACTATAGATTGCCTCAATAGTTCTAAAGTTCTTTGATGTTTCACCGGCCTTAAAGACAAATTCTGAAACAATAAATCCGGATTGCTTTAAGGAAGTGATAACACTTTGACTATATAATGCGTGAACATTGCTATCTGTTACAACAGCAATTCTTGTTGGGGAAGAAACCTTTTTGATATATTCTCCACAGTGGTTGATTATTCCTCTGTCAATTATAATCTCATACTTTCTTCCTGTATTTACTTTAAGCTTTTTCATTCGCCTAAAGCCTCCTTAATTTCATGTCCTTTTTGTAGTAAGGACATAAGTTTTTCTTTATCATCCTTTGATATAGCATCTTCTATATCTCTGATGTTTTTGATTAAAGTTTCAAGTTCCTTTAGTAGTGGTGCTTTGTTTTCCATAAAAAGCTCACTCCAAAGTTCTGCGTTAATGTTAGCTACTCTTGATACATCACGATAGCTACCGGCAGAAAAACCCTTGTGGTTCATACAGTTAGGTGAAAGAACATAAGCACAAGCAAGTACATGAGGTAACTGACTTGTAAAAGCAATCATTCTGTCATGTTCTTCCGGTGTGGTGATTTTGATACCACCAAAACCGATAGAAAGGTTAAAGTCAGCAACTTTCTTTACCGATTCATCATCTGCACCACAAGGTACAATAATGCAACTGGCGTTTTTATAAAGGTCACTGTCAGATACATCAAAGCCGTTTTTCTCTTTACCTGCCATTGGATGAACACCAACAAATGTAAAGCCAAACTCTTTGCTAAGTGCAGCTAAGTCATAACAGATTTCTGTCTTAATACCGGAAGTATCTGTAACAATAGCACCATTCTTGATTTTGTCACCGTTTTTTCTAATGAAGTCAACAGCAGCACCGGGATAAACACCAAGGATAACCATATCTATATCGGATAGGTCATCAGCAGAACCAATCTTATCTATAGCCCCACACTTTAGTGCTTTCTCTAGTGGAAGTGGACTTCTGTTTATACCAATTACATAGTGGTCTGTGTATTTCTTAATAGCCTTACAGTAAGAACCACCAATAATACCTAAACCAACAACTGCTATTTTCATTTTATTCATCCTTTATAGGGCTGACTTGATTCTGTTTACTTTCTTTACAACTGAGTCAAATTCTTCAGGTGTAAGTGACTGTGCACCATCACATAGTGCATGAGGTGGGTCGTTGTGTACTTCAATAATAAGACCATCTGCACCACAAGCTACAGCTGCCATTGCCAATGGTTCAACAAGCCAGTTCATACCGGTAGCGTGACTTGGGTCAACAACAACAGGTAGGTGGCTTAAACTCTTAACAATAGGAATAGCTGAAAGGTCAAGGGTGTTTCTTGTATATTTTTCATATGTACGAATACCTCTTTCGCAAAGGATAACCTTTTCATTACCCTCAGCCATAATGTATTCTGCACTCATTAGCCATTCTTCAATAGTTGCACAAAGTCCTCTCTTTAGTAAGATAGGTTTATCAAGTTTACCTAGTTTCTTTAGTAGAGTGAAGTTCTGCATATTTCTTGCACCAACCTGAATAATGTCAACATCCTTAAATAGGTCAATGTCAGATTCACTCATAATTTCTGTAACAATAGGAAGACCTGTTTCTTCCTTTGCTTTTAGTAGTAGTTCAAGACCCTCAGCCTTTAGACCTTGGAAGGAATAAGGTGAAGTTCTTGGCTTAAAAGCACCACCACGAAGTACATTAGCACCGGAAGCTTTAACTGCTTTTGCAATTTCTGTTACCTGTTCTGCTGATTCTACAGAGCAAGGACCTGCCATTAGTGTTAAGCTACCGTCACCAATCTTTGTACCGTTAGATAGTGTAATAACAGTATCATCGGGATGAAATTTTCTGTTGGCTTTCTTATATGGTTCTTGAACTCTTCTTACAGAATAAACAACATCCTGAGCATTAATTGTGCCAATATCAATAGCAGTAGTGTCACCGATAAGACCTAAAACAGTTTCGTTAACACCTTGCCACTGATTTACTTCAACATTGTATTTCTTTTTTAGAGAAGTAGAAAAATCCTCAATAGTTTTCTTGTCTAATCCTCTTTTAAGAACTATAATCATTTTTTATTTCCTCATTTTCTATCCTTATACTCGTTTATATCATACATATAAAATACATTATAACACAAAATTTATGATTTGTGTAGTAGTTATAATATTTTATCACTTTAAAGCGATAATATCAATGGGGAAAACCTTTATTTTACTGCATTGAGTATGTCAGAAGCTACCTTTAAAGGACTGTTGTCACCATTAATAACAATATCACTTGCACTTTTATATAGAGGCATTCTTTTTTCATAAAGCTCTTTCATTGCTTCATCTTTGTCAGGTCTCTGAAGTAGTGGACGAGTAGTATCGTTCTTTAGTCTTTCTTTTAGCACTTCAAGTGGTACATCAATCAGTACAATAGTACCGTTTTCTTTTAGCACATCAACATTTCTTTGGAATGTTAAAGCACCACCACCTGTAGAAATAATAATACCGGACTTCTTAGATAGTTCTTTACAAGCTTTGTACTCTAAATCTCTAAAGTAGCTTTCGCCGTATTTTTCAAAGATTTTAGAGATTGTCATACCCTCGGTTTCTTCAATATATGCGTCAGTATCAATAAGGTTCATTCCTGACTTTTTCTTTAGGTTTTCACCTACAGTTGTTTTGCCACAACCCATAAAACCACATAGAATTATATTTTTCATTACTTATTCTTTAACTCCTCAAGACAGTCTACGCAAAGCTTGTTAATGTCATCTTTATTAAAAGTAACATCATTCCACTTTTGCTGAGCCACTACTGCTTGCCATACTAACATAGCCATACCACCGATAGCCTTGTTGCCAAAAGCCTTAGCTTTCTGTACAAGCTGAGTTTCTAAAGGATTATATATTGCATCAAATACTGCCTTAGAATTTTTGATAATTTCATCATTAACAGGACAGTTGTCAACTTTAGGGAACATACCGACAGGTGTTGCATTTACAAGAACATCAATTTCACCACTTAGTTCATCAAGTAGGCAAACCTTAACTTCTGTTTCCTTAATTGACTCTAGTTCTTTCTTTAGGTCGTTAGCCATATTAACATCATCTTTACGAACTGCAAGTGTTAGGTCGTTATCGGCAAGTACTGCTTCATAAGCCATTGTTCTTGCAACGCCACCACAACCGAGGATTACAACTCTGCCACTAAAAGGAATATCAGCACTTTCAAGTGCTTTTAAGAAACCGTCAGGGTCAGTAGTATATCCCTTGTGAGTACCGTTGTCGTTAAATACAGTGTTAACACTACCATATAATTTAGCCTTTGGGTCTAGTTCATCAATAAGTGGGATAATGCCCTGCTTATGAGGAATTGTAATGTTAAAACCGTTTAGGTACTGTAATTTTTCCTTAAACTTTTTTTCAAGTTCTTCCGGTGGAATATCATATACACTATATTCTGCATCAATTCCGGAAAGAGAAAAAAGTCTTTTATGAATGAATGGTGACATAGTATGTCCGATTGGATGTCCGATTACTGCATATTTTTGTTTAGCCATAATTTCTCCTTGAATTTTCTTATTAAAAATGTAATAAAATATAAAAATTTTCAAATAAATATTGACAAAGTTACAATTTGCTTATACTATAATTGTAACGGCTATGGATATATTTTATCAAATATATGATAATTTGTCCATAAAAGCTGAGGATTATTTTGTTAATTTAATAGGAGGATAATTACTATGGTACTAGAAAAAGTAAAAAGCATTCTAGCAGAACAGTTTGATGTTGAAGAGGATACAATTACAGAAGAAACTTCTCTACAGGACGATCTAGGTGCAGACTCTCTTGATGTTGTTGACCTACTAATGTCAATCGAAGACGAATTCAGCATTGAAGTTCCTGACGAAGATGTTGAAAACATTAAGACAGTAGGCTCACTTGTAGCTTATATCGAACAGAACTCTTAATTTTAATTGTTCACGATAGGGTTGGCTTTTTGCCAACCCTTGTTTTATTTTATGGTAAATTTACGGAAAAACCGTTATAAACACTTGAAAAAACTACTCCTATTTTGTATAATGAAAATAATGCGTAATAGACTTGAAGGGAGTTTATATTAATGGGTAAAAATAAAAAATTTGTTTCTGCCATTACAAGTCGTGATGAAGATTTCGCAAAATGGTACACAGACATTGTAAAAAAAGCAGAATTAACTGATTATAGTGGTATTAAGGGATGTATGATTATCCGTCCTTATGGTTATGCTATTTGGGAGAACATTCAGGCTGACCTTGACAGAAGATTTAAAGAAACAGGTCACCAAAATGTTTATATGCCTATGTTTATTCCGGAAAGCCTACTACAGAAGGAAAAGGATCATGTTGAGGGCTTTGCTCCTGAATGTGCTTGGGTTACTGTTGGTGGACAGGAAAAGTTACAAGAAAGACTTTGTGTTCGTCCAACATCAGAAACACTTTTCTGTGAACATTATAGCAAGATTATTGAAACATACAGAGACCTACCAAAGCTATACAACCAGTGGTGTTCAGTTGTAAGATGGGAAAAGACAACTCGTCCATTCCTAAGAACAAGTGAATTCCTATGGCAGGAAGGTCACACAATGCACGAAACTGAGGAAGAGGCAAGAGAAGAAACTCTAAGAATGCTACAGGTTTATACTGACTTCTATAAGGAAACACTTGCTATTCCTGCTGTTATCGGTAGAAAAACAGAAAAAGAAAAATTTGCCGGTGCTGAAGAAACATACACTATTGAACCAATGATGCACAACGGTGTTGCACTTCAGGGTGGTACATCTCATTACTTTGGTGATGGCTTTGCAAAGCAGTTTGACATTACTTTCCAGGGTAGAGACAATAAGCCTCATTATCCACATCAGACTTCTTGGGGTGTATCTACAAGAATGATTGGTGCCATTATTATGGTACATGGTGATGATGAAGGTCTTGTACTTCCACCAAAGATTTCTCCAATTCAGGTAGCTATTATTCCTATTGCTCAGCATAAGGAAGGTGTACTTGATAAGGCAAATGAACTTTATGACAAACTAAAGAAGCAGTTTAGAGTTAAGCTTGATGACAGTGACAACTCTCCTGGTTGGAAGTTCTCTGAATATGAAATGAAGGGTGTTCCTGTAAGAGTTGAACTTGGCCCTAAGGATATTGAGAACAATCAGTGTGTTATTGTTCGTAGAGATAACAGAGAAAAGATTTTTGTTCCACTGGATCAGCTAGAGGACAAGATTACTGAAACTCTACAGGCAATTCACGACAGTATGTATGAAAAGGCTCTAAAGAATATGCAGGAAAAGACATTTACTGCTAAGACTTATGATGAGTTTATTGATATTGCTGAGAATCACCCTGGCTTTATTAAGGCTATGTGGTGTGGAGATACTGCTTGTGAAGAAAAGCTAAAGGAAGTTACACATGGCGTTAAGTCAAGATGTATTCCATTTAATGAAGAACATATTGCAGATACTTGTGTATGCTGTGGCAAACCTGCAAAGCATATGGTATTCTGGGGTAAGCAGTATTAATAAATACTTTAATAATTAAAAATTTTTAGAAAAGGAGGGGTATTATGCCAATTAAGGTAGCAAACAATTTACCAGCTATTAAGATACTTGAGGAAGAGAATATTTTTGTAATGCCGGAAGACAGAGCAATTACTCAGGATATTAGACCCCTCAAAATTGTTATTCTAAATATTATGCCAACCAAAATTGCAACAGAAACCCAACTTATCAGATTATTAAGTAACACTTCTTTGCAAGTTGATGTTGACTTACTTCATATGAAAAGTCACTTGGCTAAGAATGTTAGCCAACATCACCTAGATACATTTTACAAAACTTTTGATGAAATTAAGGACACAAGGTATGACGGTATGATTATTACCGGTGCACCGGTAGAACATATGGAGTTTGAAGAAGTTGACTATTGGGAAGAGTTAACGGAAATTATGGATTGGGCAAAGAAAAATGTTTGGTCAACATTCCACATTTGTTGGGGTGCTCAAGCAGGTCTTTACCATTATTACGGTATTCATAAGAGAGAACTTGATGAAAAGTTAAGTGGTGTCTTCCGTCACAGAATTTCTGCTAAGTACCATCCTTTACTTCGTGGACTTGATGATGTGTTTATGATGCCTCATTCAAGATACACCGAGAGTATTCCGGAAGAGATTTATAGCAACCCTAACCTTGATGTACTTGCTACCAGTGAAAAAGCCGGTGTTGCTATTGTTGCTGACAAAACTTGCAGAAAGATTTTTGTTTTTGGTCATGCAGAATATGACAGAATGACTTTGGCAGATGAATATAAAAGAGATTTAGAAAAGGGTATTAACCCTAAAATTCCTTATAGTTATTTTCCAAAGGATAATGTTGATGGTATTCCTGATAAAAAGTGGAGAAGTACAGCTTTCTTGCTTTTTGCAAACTGGCTAAACTACTTTGTATATCAGCAAACACCATTTGACTTAAATGAACTTAATAAGTAACGCAAATAAAAACACCTATCAGTTAATTCTGATAGGTGTTTTTGCTTTACCAGAGGGAAATTTAGCAAAGCATTTTTGAGCGAATATTATGTAAAATTCTTTTTTCTTTTCTGCTGACTTGTACTTGAGTCATATTTAGGGTTTTGCCTGTTTCTTTCTGGGTCATATGCTTAAAGTATCTTAGTTCAATAAGTTTGTTATCTTCATCGCATAAGTCCTCTAAAGCCTTTTTTAGCGAGATTTTTTCGGTACATTCCTCCTCACAAGAGTTTACTGTAAGGTCAATTTCGGTGTTTTCTTCTGTGGTTAAAGATATAGGCAACCTACCGGCATTTAATGCATCATTTACCTTTTCTTCTGTGGTGTCTAATTTTTCTGCAATTTCACTTATAGTAAGGTTGTTTTCTTTCTCGGTAAGGGTGTTTATTTTTAGGTAAAGTTCCTTTAGGTTACGGCTGACCTTTACTGTGCCACCTTCTCTAAAAAGCCTTTTAATTTCACCTAGAATCACCGGTACTGCATATGTACTTAATTTATAGCCTAATGTTTCATCAAACTTATCAACTGCCTTTATAAGTCCAACACAACCTGCCATATATAGGTCCTCATATTCAATGCCTTTGCCTTTAAATCTTTTGCAACAAGAATGTACAAGTCCTAAATTTTCTTCTACAATTTTATTACGACTTTTCATATTTTGTCCTAATAATCTTCTTGTATAGGGTTACTGTTGTGCCTTGATTTTCCTTTGACTTTACCTTTACTTTGTCCATAAAACTTTCCATCACTGCAAAGCCAAGACCGGCTCTTTCTTCACCACCTGTTGTAAAAAGTGGTTCCATAGCTTTCTTAATGTCAGGAATTCCCTTGCCTTTGTCACGAATTTTGATGGTGATTAGGTTGTCCTCTGAGATTTCACCTTTTATGTAAATTATTCCACTGCTATCTCTGTAGCCATGTACAATACTGTTTGTAACAGCTTCAGATACAGCAGTTTTTATATCGGAAAGTTCATTTATTGTAGGGTCAAGTTGCAGTACAAATGCAGACACAACACTTCTTGCAAAACTTTCGTTTATACTTTTTGAGGGGATTTTCAGTTCCATAGAATTTACAATATTCATTTTACTACCCCCAATGTTTGAATACCGGCAAGGTTTACCATTCTTTTTAGATTAAGTGGTAGGTTAACAACTTCTAGCTTGCCACCGATTAATGACATTTGACGAAATCTTCCCATTATTAAGCCTATGCCACTACTGTCCATAAACTTTACATTGGAAAAATCTAATGATAGCTTTTGTGGTCGTAGTGCCTCTGTTTGGGAGTCAATCTCTTGCCTTAGCGATGTACTTGTGTGTTGGTCAATCTCACCGTTTAAAAATACTGTGAGAGATTTGTTTTCATATGTTGAGTTAATCATTTTCAACTTCCTTTTCTGAAATTTGAGCATAAAAAAGTTCATACTATTATAATAAATAGTATGAACTGAAAAATTTGTATTATTCTGTTGGATAGAAATTATTTTTTAAATTTATTCATTAAAATAGGTCTGATTTCACCGGCTAGGTAAAGTGAACCACAAATCATTACTGTACCATTAATTTCATCAGCCAGTGCAAGGGCTTTGTCAATAGCTTCTTCCGGTGTGTCACAAGGAATAGCATTGTTGAATTTTCCTTCACACATTTTTGCTAATTCAACATTACTGATTGTTCTTGGATTGTCAACAGTCAGTGTGAATACTGTGTCAAATTTACCGTCAATAAAGTTTAGTGAATGGGTAATATCCTTATCCTTTAGCATACCCATAATTAAAACTCTAGGTGCAGTTGTGTATTCATCAACGCTTTTTGCAAAAGCTTCCATACCGTTAGGGTTGTGAGCACCATCAAGAATAACTGTAGGTTCTTTTGAGAGAACTTCAAACCTTGCCGGATTATTGGCCTTTGCAATACCATATTCAATATCGGTAGGGGTAATGCCAAAGTAATGCTCATTATTTAGTACTTCAATAGCAGTTAAAGCAGTTTTTAGGTTGCTGATTTGGTGTAGTCCTACAAGGTGTAGGGTAAACTCTTTTCCTTTATATTTAACAATTGTTCCATCTAATGTGGAAAGTTTTACTTTTACTTTGCAGTCCTCGGCAAAGTGATACATATTGTGCTTTTCTACACAATCCTTTACAATTTGCTTTTCAATTTCCTTGTGAGTTTGTTCACCGATAACTGTGTTGGAGTCTTTCTTGATAATACCACATTTTTGGTAAGTGATTTTCTCAATTGTATCACCAAGTACAGCAGTATGGTCAAGGTCAATTGGTGTGATAACTGAACATAGTGGTGCAGGAATAGTGTTTGTACAATCAAGCAATCCTCCCATACCTGTTTCAAGTACAACAATGTTACATTTTTCAATGTAATAATAGTAAAATGCAATAGCATTTACAAATTCAAATTCTGTAATGATTTCATCATTCTCAGCCATCTGCTCTACAAATGGATAAATGTATTCTACAATATCGGCTAACTTCTGCTTTGGTATCATTTCACCGTTAATCTGAATTCTCTCTCTAAAGTCAGTGATGAATGGTGAGATGAAAAGTCCTGTTTTGTACTTAGCCTCAGTAAGTACAGAACTAATCATTTGGCATACAGAACCTTTGCCGTTAGTACCGGCTACATGAACAAATTTGCATTTGTCCTGAGGGTTGCCAATAAGGTCAAGTAACTTTAAAATTCTGTCTAGTCCCGGTCTTGAACCAAAATGTAAAAGACCATGTATTTTTTCTAATGCTTCAGTATATTTCATAGTAATTCCTTATAAATCTCATTCTTCTTAAATCCGGTTAGTGATGCAATTTCTTTACTGGCAGTAGTAGCTTTTTCTCCATTTTCAATTAGCTTTTTAGCCATTTCTACTGCATCACTGAGGGTGTATTTTTCTTCTTCTTCCTTATGTGGTTTGCCACCAAGTACAAGGACTATTTCTCCCTTTAGTCCTGTTTCTCCATAATCCTCATAGGCTTTGTCTGTTGTTGTGCGAATAACTTCTTCGTGAATTTTGGTTATTTCTCTAACAATGGATAGCTTTCTGTTTGGAAAGTAATTTGCAAAGTCCTTTAGTGTGTTGGAAAGTTTGTGGGGTGCTTCATAGAAAAGCATTGTTCTTTCTTCATTTATCAGACTTTCCAGGTGTTCCTTACGGCTTTTCTTATTTACACTTAAAAAACCCTCAAATGTAAATCTGCCTGTTGGCAGTCCTGAAATAGCCAATGCCGAGGCAAAGGCAGTTGGTCCAGGAATAACAATGGTAGGAATTCCTTTTTCTTCACATTGCATAATGAGAAGTTCTCCCGGGTCACTGACACAAGGCATACCTGCATCTGTAACAATAGCACAAGTTTCACCATTAAGAATTCTACTTGTGATTATTTCACCTCTTTGAAGTTTGTTATGTTCAAAGTAGCTAACCATTTCTTTCTTTATACCAAAATGGTTTAGTAGCTTTAGTGTTACTCTTGTGTCCTCAGCAGCAATAAAATCAACTTTTTCAAGTGTTTCTATTGCTCGTGGGGAAAAGTCATTTAGGTTACCTATTGGAGTACCTACTACATATAATACACTCATAATTGCTCCTTATAATTTCCGTAAACCTTTAGCATTTCTTCTGAATATTCACCTTTGCTATTTTCTATCATCAAGGTTTCTTCTGTAGTCATAAAGCCTCTTTTGCCACCTTTTCTGCCTTCTACTAATACCAACTTAGGTGGTTTGTTTAGCCTTTGTTGTACAAGTCTTAGCCTTTTAGGTTCAATTTTGTATTGCCTCATTAGTACAAGAATATCAGTTAGCCTTTCAGGTCGTTGACAAAGACAAAACCTACCTCCAAAGTTAAGTAGGGAAGAACTGACCTTTACAATATCTTCCAAAGAACATTCTACTTCATGTCTGGCAGTTTTTTTCCCTGAATGTGGGTTGTGCAGTCCTGTGCCGTTTTCTTTATATGGTGGGTTACATACCACAAGGTCAAAGTAACCGAAAGGTACTTTGCCTTTTAGGTCTTTAAGGTCAGAATTAATTACAGTAACATTTTCCAGTTTATTATGCTTAATACTCCTTTCAAGCAGTGAACAAGCATCTTCCTGAATATCTACTGCAATAATTTCTTTTGCTTTATTGTCTTTCTTCATAAGTAAGGGGATTGTACCACAACCTGTGCCAAGTTCAATTACTTTGTCATTTTTTTTAGCATTACAAAAGTAGTTAAGTATTATAGTGTCGGTAGAAAAATGATGAATGTCGCTTACAATAATTTCAATATTATTGCCAAGTGGCTCAAAATGTTCATTTGGATTTAGCATACAGTCCCCCTAAAATTAGTGTTTCCTAGAAAATTATACTACAATATAAGAAAAACAGCAAGGCAAAAAACCTTGCTGTTTAACTAACTTCGCTCTCTTAAATTATGCTTCTGCAGGAGCACCTACAGGGCATGTGTCTGCACAAGCACCGCAGCTGATACATTCGTCAGCGTTGATTTCGTACTTGCCATCACCTTCAGAGATTGCACCTACAGGACAACCATCTGCACAAGCACCACAGCTGATACATTCATCAGAAATAGCATATGCCATTCAGAACACCTCCTTATTAATTTATCCTATTGTAACACGATAAAAGGAAAAAATCAATGAAATTTTGTGTAAAATCTACTTTTTCCAATTATTAAGTGTTTTTATTTCCTTCTTTATTAAAGTTTTTGTTTCTGTTATTTGGTCTTGGCTTTCTTTGTTGTGGCTTACGATAAGGCTTTTTGCCTTGGTTGTGGTTTTGATTGTGGCCACCGTTGTTCTTTCTGTTTTGATACTTATGGTTAGGGTTTCTCTTTCGTTCACCCTTGTTAGGTCTTTGAGGTGCTTGAGTAGTTTCTGCTACAATTTCCTCTTCTTCTAACTTTGCTAAGTCATCAGTCAGTTCTTCTTCAAGTAGTGGTTCTTCCTCAATATTTTCAGTAGGGAAGTTCTTGCCTAGTGGACGAATTTCCTTAATGTTATAAACATGAGGTGCAGCTTCACTTGGAGTTGAATCAAGTTTAACCTTAATTGTACCTGTAAGTAAAGCAGTATCAACAACAGTACCCTTGCCCTCAGGTGTCTTAACAGTTGCGCCAACCTTTGGAGTTTTCTTGATAAGGTCAGTATATGCTTCTTGTTCGTATTTTAGACAACACATAAGTCTGCCACAAGTACCACTAATCTTTACAGGAGAAAGTGAAAGTCCTTGTTCTTTAGCCATTTTGATAGATACAGGCTGAAATTCACCTAGGAAACTGTTGCAACAACATGGTCTGCCACATACACCTAAGCCACCTAGCATTTTGGCTTCATCTCTAACACCGATTTGTCTTAGCTCAATTCTTGTTCTAAATACATTGGCAAGGTCTTTAACCAATTGACGGAAGTCAACTCTGCCGTCAGCAGTAAAGTAAAATAGAATTTTGCTATTGTCAAATGTATATTCAACATCAACAAGTTTCATATCAAGGTTATTTGCCTTGATTTTTTCTTCACAAATCTTTAGTGCGTCAACTTCTCTTTTCTTGTTTTCTGCAAGATGTTCAAGGTCTTTCTTTGTTGCCTGACGCAAAACCTTTTTTAGTGGATGAACAATCTTGTCCTCTTCCACTTCTTTATTGGTTAAAGCAACTGTACCACATTCTACACCACGAGAAGTTTCTACAATTACTTTGTCATTTTGCTTAAAATCTATATCAGTAGGGTCAAAGTAGTAGATTTTACCTACTTCTTTAAATCTAACACCTATTACTGTTGCCATGTTATCCTCCTAAATTCTGAGCACAACCATGTGGATAGTAAGTTTTGGTTAACATTACTTTTCATCATTCTTTGTGCTTTTTCAATTGTATTTAAAAGAGAAAGGGACTTTTCTCTTGTTAATTTTCTGGTTAATTTTTCAGGGACAGAACTGTTGCTTAGTTTGTCACTGCCTACTGTAAGGGAAAGCGTATCTCTAATCAGTAGTTTAAGGTAAGGTATAGTCTGATTAAAACTATCCTTGTTGTTTACTTTATAAGTTGCACTTAAAAGTTTGTATTCGTTTATATCAAGTAGTGCAAGTGCAATTTCTTCTGCAATAGAAACACCTTCGGTAGAAAATTCATCTTCCTTTTGAATATTGATTACTGTACTTCTTGATAGGATAGTTTCCAGCAGAACACTTGCATCTTTACAAGTCATCACAAAAAGTATATTTTGTGGTGGTTCTTCAAGAGTTTTCAGAAAAGCGTTTTGTGAAATTACAGGTAGCTTTTCATCAACATCTTTAAACACATAAACCTTAGTATCTGATTCGTTAGGAATAATTATAGTGTCACCGATAACTTCTTCCATAACTTCTTTATTATAAATTAAATTCTTTGATTTTGTACTGCCTTGTACATATGAAATATCAGGGTGAATGTGGGACATAGCTTTCTTGCAATTTTTACACTTGTAGCAAGGTTTATTTTCTTCACAGCATACTGCATAAACACATAGATAATCAGCTACACTATTCCTTAATTCTTCGTTACCACCGGTAATAATAATTGCATGAGGCAGTCTGTTGTGTGAAGTTAGGTTATTTAGTTGAGATTTAATTGTTTCGTTAAATTCAGAAAAGTTCAAAACTTCACATCCTTATTTTGCTGAGGCAATGTTAGTTAAAATACCCTTGTCGCTAATATCAATAATGCCGTATGTAGCACCATAACCATGACAAGAACCGGGATTCATAACATACATACCGTCAATATATTCATTCATAGAAATGTGTGTGTGACCATAAAGTACAATATCGGCATTCTTTTCTTTACCTGCATAAATTAGATTTTGCAAACCCGTCTTTGCATTGTAAAGATGACCGTGAGTTACAAAAATTTTCTTGCCCTCAAGTGTGATTTCAAGTGTAGGGTCAAGGCTACTGCCCCAGTCACAATTACCCTTAACATTTAGAAAAGCTTTGTCAGGAAAGTTCCTTTTTGCATATTCTACATCCATTTCACCGTCACCACAATGGATAATAACTTCTGCATCAGAATGTGAGCGAATTGCTCTTTCCATTCTTTTAACATCACCGTGTGTATCTGAGAAAACAAGAATTTTCATAATTACTCCTTCATAAAAAGCCAAACTCTGCATAATATATTAATAGCACAGAGAAAGGAAATATACTATGTTAAATAATAGTGAAATTAATAATTTATTAAACGGACTTAGCCAAAGGCTGGATACCCCACCGGAAGTCCTCAAAGAGAACATTGAGAAAGGTAACTTAAATAATATCTTAAACAAAATGAATAGCCACCAAGCAAAGCGTATTCAAAAAATACTTGATAACAAGGAGCAAAGTGAGAAAATCTTAAATTCTCCACAAGCTCAGGCTATTATTAAAAAGTTGATGGGATAATGGACGACTTAACTTCTAAAATCAACGAGATTATGTCAGATCCTGAAAAACTAAAGGAAATCCAAAACTTAGGGAAAATGATGGGACTGAATACTGATGAAGACAGTAATAGCAGTAATACAAATAACCAAAATGTATTACCTATGAATAGTCCTAACAAAAGTCAGAATAATAATTCTCTTGGTCCTTTAGGTGATTTCGGTGGGATTGACCCAAGTATTATTGGAAAGTTAGCACCAATTTTCTCTTCCATTAACAAGGAAGATGACACCACCAGACTGTTTGATGCAATGATTCCTTTTCTTTCAGAAGAAAGGAGAGAGAAATTGCAGAAAATTCGCAAAATGATGGTGATTATGAAATTGTTGCCTAACATAAAAAATCTAGGTTTGTTTTAGGAGTAGTATCGTGGATGAAATGGAAAGGGAAGCACTTCGCAGAGCAGAAAAAATGCGAGGTGCTTTCTACTCAGACAGAAATGTACATAAAGAAGGTTCAAAACCTAAGCCCAAGGAAATAACTACTAATGAAAATAAAAGTAGTGAAAAACCTAAGGATAAGAAGGTTAATATACCTAAACAAAGTCAAAATAAACCTAAAGAAAAGCAAGGTGATATTTTTGATACTTTGTTAAAGGATAAGGAAGCTACCATAATAATTCTTATGATATTCTTTCTCTATGATGATAACTGCGACCCTATGTTAATAATGGCATTAATTTATCTTTTGATTTAAACCCTGATTTGACCATTGCCCTCAACAATAAACTTTGATGAGGTTAATTCGTTAATGCCCATAGGTCCTCTTGCGTGAAGTTTCTGAGTTGAAATACCGATTTCAGCACCAAGACCAAATTCTCCACCATCAGTAAATCTGGTTGATGCATTTACATAAACTGCTGCTGCATCAACTTCTTTTTTAAACTTATTTGCTCTTGCATAATCGTTAGTGATGATACATTCTGAGTGACCACTGGAGTACTTTGCAATGTGTGCAATACCCTCATCAATAGAGTCAACAACTTTACAAGCAAGAATATAGTCAAGAAATTCTGTGTAATAGTCGCTTTCTTCTGCATCAACAATGTCATCACCAAGAATTTCTTTAGTAGTTTTGCAACCTCTGATTTGAACATTCTTTGTGTCTAATTTTTCTTTAATTTTTGGCAGAGCATCTTTTGCAATATCTTTGTGAACTAATATGGTTTCAATAGCATTGCAAACAGATGGTCTGCTTGTTTTTGCATTGAAAATAATTTCACTTGCCATATCAATATCTGCATATTTGTCAACATAAACATGACAGTTACCAACACCTGTTTCAATAACAGGTACTTTACTGTTTTCTACAACTGCCTTAATAAGTCCTGCACCACCACGAGGAATTAGCACATCTAGGTAGTCACTTAACTGCATAAGTTCAGTTGATGACTGTCTTGTTGTATCTTCAATTAGCTGAATACTGTCTTTAGGTAGTCCTACCTTTTCAACTGCATCACGCATAATCTTTGCAATAGCTTTGTTGGAGTTAATAGCCTCTTTACCACCACGAAGAATAACTGCATTACCGGCTTTTAAGCATAATGATGCTGCATCGGCAGTAACATTTGGTCTTGCTTCAAAGATAATACCGATAACACCTAAAGGTACTTTTACTCTTGTAACAGTTAAGCCGTTAGGTAAAGTGTTACCACTGATTACATTACCGATAGGGTCAGGTAGGGAAGATACCTTTCTGACACCATCAGCCATACCTTTGATTCTGTCCTCACCAAGTGTAAGTCTGTCAATCAATGATGGAGTAAGACCGATTTCTTTGCCATATTCAATGTCAATATTATTAGCCTTAATGATTTCATCTTTATGTTCGATTAGTGCATCAGCAATAGAATTTAGTGCTAAATCTTTTTTGCTACCTGCAACAGAAAGTACTCTTGCAGCTTCCTTTGCTTTAGCACCCATTTGTTCAATTACAGTCATTGTCTTTTTCCTTTCCCATAAAAATAGTACCTACAGGTTTACCCTCAAAAACATCATAAATAGTTTCAGGGTTTTCACCGGATATAATCTGTACATCAATACCAACTTCTGTTGCAATTTCAGCAGCAAGAATTTTTGTAGCCATACCGCCTGTACCACGGTTGCTACCCCTACCACCGGCCATTGCTTTGATTTCATCAGTAATAAGTTCAACTGTATTGATTTTCTTTGCATCACTGTTTGTGGCAGGATTTTTGTCATACAGACCATCAATATCAGTAAGAATAATTAACTTATCGGCATTAATAATCTTTGCAACAATAGCAGAAAGTTGGTCGTTATCACCAATCTTGTTACCTTCAAGTTCGTCAGTAGCTACTGAGTCATTTTCGTTAACAATAGGGATAATACCCATATCAATCAGTGACATAAAAGTATTTCTAACAGTTTCTTCCTTGTGGGGAGTTTCTACTACATATTTTGTAAGTAGAATTTGAGAAACAACATTGTTGTATTCATCGAAGAATTTGTCATACATAAACATAAGTTCACATTGACCTACAGCAGCAATTGCTTGTTTCTTGTTTGTTTCTGTTGGTCGAGTAGTAATTCCAAGTTTACCCATACCAACACCTAAAGCACCGGAAGAAACCAATACCATTTCGTGACCTTGATTTTCCAGGTCAGAAATTACTTTGCAAAGTTTCTCTACTTTTCGTAAATTAGCTTTGCCGTTTTCATATGTTAAGGTAGATGTACCTACCTTGATTACTATTCTTTGTTTGTTTTTCATAATAGCCTCTTTGTAACAAAAAGTTTTCATTTTATTATATCATAAGAAAAGGGAATATACAAGAAAAATACTGTATTACTAAGGTATAAAAAAGAACCAAGCAAATAAATGCTTGGTTCTAAAATTATTTCATTTCATATAAATAATGGAGACATTCTTCAAATCTCAGACCATACCACTGAGAGTCTTTATCGTTAGCTGTGTGATTAATACACATTTCTGTAAACTTAGTTGCAAGGACAATGCTTTCTTTAAAATCTTTACCCATTGTCAAGAAACCTGAAAGTGTACTTGCAAATACATCGCCTGTACCATGAAATTGTCTGTCAATCAGCTTACTTTTAGCAGTTTTCTGTAAATTACTGTCACCTTTCTTAGAGTAAACTGAAACAGAATTTTCTTCCTTAACACCTGTGATAATTACATTCTTACTGTAATTGGTAAGTGTATCTGCAATCCTTTCAAGGTGGCTTTCTGTTGGGTTTTCTACAAATGGTGTGTTTGTCAGCAGACAAGCCTCTGTTAAGTTAGGAATAACTATATCTGAAACATTGCAAAGTTCAAGCATATATTCTGGATAGTCCTTTTCAAAACCACTGTATAGCCTACCGTTGTCACCCATTACAGGGTCGGTGATAATAAGGCTTTCTTTGTGACCTTTTATAAAGTCAAGAACTATTTTAACCTGGTCTTTACTGCCTAAGTAACCGGTGTATATACAATCGAACTTTTCCCCTAAACTGTCAAAGTGGTTTAGGGTGTTTCTCATCTCCTCGGTAGTATCCTTAAAGGTGTAACCCTTAAAAACCGTATGAGCAGACAGAAGGGCAGTAGGTAAAACTACTGCCTCAATTCCAAGTGATGATATGATAGGTAATGCTATTGTAAGTGAGCATTTACCTATTGATGATATGTCGTTAATACAAAGAATTCTCTTCTGTTTCATAATTATTTTAGAAATTATCTGTTGTAAGCCATTAGCTTATTCTTAATTCTTGCCTTATCAAAAGCATAACCAATGATAATATATAGCACACCACTACCTGCAGCCTGAAGTAGGTTAGGAAGTAATGAACCGAAAGCACCTGCACCGTAGTAGAAAATTTCAAATGCAAAGTAACCACCAACTGTGATACCACAGCAAATTAGTACTGCAATCATATTTCTTACATTGATGATTGTATCTTTCTTGTAAGAGAAACATAGAGCAAGTAGAGCCTTAATTACCATTGTTACAGGAACATAAATACCGTAACCACCAACAAAGTCAGAAAGACCACCACCGATAGCTGCTGCACCAATAGCATATGGTGTTGGTAGCATAGATGCTGCAAGATAAATTGCTAAGTCACCTAGGTGAATGTAACCAATACCTGTTGGTACTTTTACGAAAAATGTTAGTACGAATATCATTGCTGCAAAAAGAGCTGCAACAACAATGTTGTAAAGTTGTTTAGATGTTTTCATTGCTTTCTCCTCTTTCATCCTCATTTTATAATCATTACGCAAAACCTTGAATAATGCTACATTTCATATTATAATATGGATTGGTACTATTGAAATAACCAATATAATACTAAAATATAGTACCAGATGGTGATGCTATGCTAACTTATGATATGTCAAAAAGAGAGAAAACACCGGCTTATCAGTATCTTTATCATTGTATAAAGGATGATATACTTTCCGGTAGCCTTTTACCGAATGAAAAGTTACCCTCAAAGAGAAGTCTGTCAACACACCTTGGTGTTAGTGTTGTAACAGTAATGAGTGCCTATGAACTTTTGGTTTCTGAGGGTTATTTATATACTAAGCCTAAAAGTGGTTACTTTGTTGTACCTATTAAAACTCAACAAAAGGTAACTAACTTCCAATTGTCTGAACTTGATTTTAAGGAGTTTACACCATGGTTTGATTTTAGTGGTAATGCAACAGACAGTAGTGACTTTCCATTTTCAGTATGGAGTAAGTTAATGAGAAAAACTTTACTTGACTACGAAAGTGAATTGCTAAATCCTATACCATATAACGGTGCTGAGATTTTAAGGAAAGCACTTTGTCAGTATCTTTTTCATCATAGTGGTATGAAAGTATATCCTGAACAGATTATTATTGGTGCAGGTGCTGAGTACCTTTATTCTGTAATTATTAGGCTTGTAGGCAGTAACAAAACCTATGCATTGGAAAACCCCGGCTACAATAGAATCAGTCAAATTTATCAAATGAATCAGGTTGCAACAGAATATATTGATGTTGACAATAAGGGTATCAGCTATGAAAAGTTAAAGGAAAGCAATGCAAGTGTTGTGCATATAAGTCCCAGCCATCAGTACCCAACAGGTATTGTTATGCCGGTAGACAGAAGAAATGAAATTCTTAACTGGGCTGATGAAAATGACGGTTATATAATCGAGGACGACTATGACAGTGAGTTTAAAGGTAGCAAACCTATTGAAACAATGTTTTCAGCCGATAAGAATGAAAGAGTCCTTTACCTAAACACGTTTAGCAAAACTATTGCACCGTCAATGAGAATAGGTTACTTGGTTTTGCCACTTCATTTATTGAAAAAATATAGAGAAACAATGAATTTTCTTTCATGTACTGTTCCTAGTTTTGAACAATATACTTTGGCGAATTTCATTAGTGACGGGTATTTTGAACGACATATTTCACGAATGAAAAAGCAGTATTCATCACGAAAAAAGGAAATTATGGATGTTTTCAAGAATAGTGAAATTAAGGACAAAATCAGCATTGTTGAGAATATGTCAGGCTTTCACTTCTTAGTGAAAATAAATACAGAAAAGTCCGATGAACAGTTTATCAAAGAACTAAAAGAAAAGAATATAAATGCAAGATTTTTAAGTCAGTATTACCATAAAGAAAATAAGGATTGCCACCACTTTATGATTGTGAATTATTCCGGTATCCAAAAAGAAAAATTAGAAAAAGCAATCGAAATTTTAGGGGAAATAATTTAGTTTTTTAATTCTGTTTGTACCAATTTGTAAAACTTCTTTACATTTACAAACAATTGAAAAAATAAGAAAAAGGTGTGTAGGAAACTACACACCTTTTTCTATGGAAATTAGTTATGAAAAAATATCTTGAAATCAATAATTAATATCAATAACTTATCTTGATTTTTATACTAAAAAGTAATAAATTTACTGCATTATCATAATCACATAACTTATATATTTAGTTTAAAAATCAGAACATCAAAAACTAAAAATTAAATAATCTTTAGTGAAATGTCAAATGCTTTTACTGAGTGAGTTAATGCACCGATTGAAATAATATCAACACCTGTTTCTGCAACACCACGGATTGTTTCTTCTGTAATGCCACCGGATGCTTCAAGTAGTGCTTTACCGTCAGCAATTTTAACTGCTTCTCTCATTGTGTCATTATCCATATTGTCTAGCATAATAACATCAACATCAACAGAAAGTGCTTCTCTTAGTTCGTCAAGAGTTCTGACTTCAAGTTCAACCTTTGCCATATGACCTAGCTTTGTGCGTAACTTTGTTACTGCATTAGTAATGCCACCACCTGCATCAACATGGTTATCCTTTAGCATAGCAGCATCACTTAGGTTAAATCTGTGGTTCTTGCCACCACCAACTGTTACTGCATACTTCTGTAATGGACGCATACCCGGCAGTGTTTTTCTTGTATCGGCAATAGATGCGTTAGTACCTTCAACAATCTTAACAATTCTGTTTGTCATTGAAGAAATACCACTCATATGCTGAAGTAGGTTAAGAGCAGTTCTTTCACCCTTTAGGATAGTTCTTGTTTTGCCTTTGATTTTTGCGATAATGTCGCCTTTCTTAACTTCTTCGCCATCATGGATGAAAACTTCATACTGAAAATCAGGTTGGATTAGAGTAAATACTCTTAAAGCAACTTCAATACCACAAAGTACACCGTCAGCTTTTGCTAGGAACTTTGCTTCATTTTCCTGATCTTCAGGGATAAGGTAATCTGTTGTAATGTCAACATAGTTAATGTCCTCTAGTAGGGCAGTTTTGATTAGATTATCTACATAAAATTGATTTAATATCATAGGTTGATACCTTCCTTAATTTCTTCAAGAATAATTTTTGCAACAGTTGCAAGACTTCTTGCCTCTACAAAATCAGGAGTGATTTCGTAATTTGTGTTATTTAACTTATTAAGAATATCCTTTACTTCTTCATATGCATTGTCAACATTGTCAAGGTTAGGAATAACAAAGTATGTATCCTGCATAATTTCTCTAATTCTTGTACGAATACCTGTAGGTAACTTTTCACCGGTAATATTCTTGTTATCAGGTTCTTCACCAAGAGGTTTCTTGCCACCTTTATGAAGTCTGTCTGTAATGTCAATTGCTGCTCTTCTGGAGAATACAAGTGCCTCAAGCAAAGAGTTACTTGCAAGTCTGTTAGCACCATGTACACCTGTATGAGAACATTCACCACAAGCATATAGTCTGTCAACAGATGTTCTTGCATCTAAGTCAACATTGATACCACCCATTAGGTAGTGCTGACAAGGATAAATAGGAATCCAATCCTTTGTAATATCAATACCCTTTTCAAGACATCTTGAATAAATCATAGGGAATCTGTTTTTTACAAATTCAGGGTCTTTAGCAGTAATATCTAGGTAGAAATTGCTACTGCCTGTTTTCTTCTGTTCTTCCATAATTGCATGAGAAACAACATCTCTAGGAGCAAGTTCTCCACGCTCATCATAGTCAAACATAAATCTTCTGCCATCATTGTTAAGAAGGATAGCACCTTCACCACGAACAGCCTCAGAAATCAAGAATCTTTCTCTGTCACTCTTGCTGTCAAAAGCAGTAGGATGGAACTGAACTCTTGAAAGGTGCTTAATGTTAGCACCTAGCATATATGCAAATGTAATACCGTCACCAGTTGCAATAGCTGAGTTAGTTGTGTATTTATATACTCTGCCGATACCACCGGTAGCAAGCACACAGTATGATGTACCGATAGAATATTCTTCACCATTTCTCATAACACCAAGGTAAAAACCATGTTCAACCTTATCAATAGAATAAACAAGTGCATTGTCCCAAATTGTAATATTTTTCTTAGCTTCTACATCAAGAAGTAGCTTATCTACAATTTCCTTACCTGTTGAGTCTTTGTGATGTACAATACGGTTACGACAATGACCACCCTCTAAAGTTGCAAGTAAGTTGCCTTCTTTATCTCTATCAAAGTCAACACCAAGCTCCTTTAACTTTAGAACATCATCAGGACCTTCAGTTACCAGCTTTTCAACTGCAGAAAGGTTGTTCTTATATTTACCTGCGATTAAAGTATCTGCTATATGTAATTTATAGTTGTCGTGGTTTTTGTCAAGAACAGCCGCAACACCACCTTGTGCAAAACTACTGTTGCTTAAAGTAAGTTCCTTTTTACTAAGTAGTAGAACAGAAACATCTTCAGGGTACTTTAAAGCACCGTAAAGTCCTGCAACGCCTGTACCTACTATAACTACATCAAATTGTTTGTCCATTTTCTTTGTCCTCTTTAATAAATTGCGTAAACTGATTTAGCAGTTTACAAAATATTTGAATTATATTATACTACAATAAACACATAATTTAAAGTGTATAAAGAAATTTAAGTTAGATATTTTTTATATAACCATATTAGTTAAGGAAAGGTGGGTTATTATGGAACTAAAAAGTAATGAAGAAAAGGTAACAAGAGCAGTTCTCATTAGTGTTAATACAGGTGAATATGATGCAGATACTTCTCTGCTTGAACTTGTTGAACTGGCAAAGACTGCCGGTGCTGAAACAGTAGCAACTGTTATGCAAAACCTAGACAGACCTGAAACTGCAACATATGTTGGTAAAGGTAAACTCCTTGAAATCAGTGAATTTTGTGAAAGTCAAGAAATTGATTTGCTTATATTTGACAGCGAACTTTCTCCAACTCAAATTAGAAATATTGAAGAAGAAACCGGTGTAAGAGTAATTGACCGTACAATGCTTATTCTTGATATTTTTGCAATGAGAGCAAGAAGTAAAGAAGGTAAATTGCAGGTTGAACTTGCACAGTTAAAGTATATGATGCCTAGACTTACCGGTATGGGTACTGCAATGAGCCGACTTGGTGGTGGTATCGGTACAAGAGGCCCGGGTGAAACTAAGCTTGAAACTGACCGTAGACATATTAGAAGAAGAATGGAAACTCTAAAGGAACAACTAAAGGATGTTGAACACCATAGAGAACAACTTAGAAAAAGAAGAAGAAAAGACAATGTTATTACAGTAGCAATTGTTGGTTATACAAATGCCGGTAAAAGTACCCTTATGAACTACCTGACAGATGCAGGTGTACTGGCAGAGAACAAGCTTTTTGCAACCCTTGACCCAACATCAAGAGCATTAAAGCTACCTAACGGTGTAACAGTAATGCTGATTGATACAGTAGGACTTGTGAGAAGACTACCTCACCACCTGGTTGATGCATTCCGTTCAACTTTGGAAGAGGCAGCAGAGGCTGACATTATCCTAAATGTTTGTGATGTTAGCAGTGAAGAAGCATCTTTGCACCTAAAGGTAACAAGAGAACTTCTTGAAAGTTTAGGGTGTAAGGACACACCGATTATTCCGGTACTGAATAAATGTGACCTTGTTTCAGGTGGTGTTACAGTACCACAGATAGGCACAGGTGTTAGAATTTCTGCAAAAGAAGGTAAAGGCATTGATGAACTTTTACACGCAATAGAAGATAACTTACCTGTAAAAGTAAAGAGAGTTAAGGCACTTTTGCCTTTTGATAAGTTAGGTGTTTCTGCTGAAATTCGTGAAAAATGTATCCTTAATAGCGAAGAATATGTTGCAGATGGCCTTTTAATTGATGCCGTTATCAGCGAAGAAATGTATTCCAAAATTAGAGATTATATTGTGGAATAATTATAATTTTTGTTTTTTCAATTTTGTTTGTTAAGATAAATTTGGGTTTGTGGGTATCAATTATAACAAAATTTTGGCTTACAGTCGTAGGGGCGAACATCGTTCGCCCGTAATGAAAGTGTGATACCTATAGGATTTTTGTCCTGTTTACAGACTATAAATTTATAATATCTACAAAGGACAAAAT